>ERZ773158.194-NODE-194-length-81192-cov-59.044295_pt1 | contig 81192 bp, 65 predicted proteins | sample MGYA00511918_ERZ773158 | MGnify/ENA primary metagenome ERZ773158 (study PRJEB29015, sample SAMEA2737876) | human gut metagenome | biome: human gut; feature: human-associated habitat; material: faeces | place: China | collected 2012 ...
CATAATCCTTGAATAAAGATGGATTATTCAAAATTAGTTCTGTAGCCTTTGATGTATCCTCAACCTCAATCCTATAAGAATTTTGAATTTTCTCATATGGTAAATTCAATTTCTTTACTTCTTCTTCATCAACTCCATATAAAGTTATAAAGTCACCTGTATATTCATTCTTTAATTCAACCGGTGTTCCTCTAGCTACTATTTGACCTCTATCCAATATGACTACATAATCAGCATCGCTAGCTTCTTCCATATAATGAGTAGTCAAAAAGATTGTCATGTTCTCTTTCTCTCTCAAGTCATCCATAACATTCCAAATGATTTTTCTAGTTTGAGGATCTAATCCAGTAGTAGGTTCATCTAATATTAAAATCTTAGGCTTATGGATCAAAGCCCTAGCTATATCTATCTTTCTTCTTTGACCACCGGATAATTTCCCAACTTTTCTATTCAACAGTTTTTTGAAGTCGAGCATTGTCGCCAATTCATCCAATCTATTTTTAAATTCTTTTCCATAGATTCCATATAACGCTGCTCTACTTCTCAAATTGTCTTTTACCGACATCGGCTTATCCAACGCACTGTTTTGAAAAACAACACCTAAAGTTTTTGAGACTTTATCTAAACCGTGATCTATATCCGATCCATCGACCAAAACTGTTCCTTTATCCTTCTTTAAAAGACCACAAATAATAGAAATGGTAGTGGACTTACCAGCACCATTAACACCTAAAAAGGCAAACAACTCTCCTTTTTTTACTTTAAAAGAAATATTATTCACAGCATGAACGTCACCGAATGATTTATCTAAATCCTTGACATCGAGAATAATATTTGTATCAAAAGAATCTATTTGATTCATATTTTCATCAACCATAGCCTTATCTCCTCAAAGAAAGTATAAAAGATTGATATATGACTAATCAACCAATTTAATATAACCAGTTTGTAAAATTAATTTAACATTTAAAAAAATCCTCAGCTTTTGCTGAGGATTTACGATTAGAACTATTTTTACTTCTTGTAACGAATGAACTCAGAAGTTCCTTCTCCATCAGGGTTGTTGATATCGTAATTCAAGTAAGTTACAACAGGTGAAACGTTACCGTTAGTGGTGGTGAAGTTAGCAGAGATTGTTGCAAAGAATTCCTTACGAACAATAGAAGCATCAGTCTTTTCGAATCCATAACGTACAGAGACAGGATAATCCTTGGTTATGTCGAAGTTATCGGAGTTCTTGTAGACAGCGATGACAGCAGCATCGGTAGGCATGCTGGTCTTTCCTTCAAGACTCTTTCCAGAAGTACGAGATACATTCTTGCTTCCAGTATCAATATTCAACAAATCTTTATTTTGACCCTTCAAAGCTTGGCTATAGAACTTAGCCAAAATCAAAGCAATAGCTTGATCTTGGTCCTTGGTGATATCAGGATTCTTTGCGATATCATCATCAGAATTCTCATCATTACGGGTCAAATCGATTGCATAGAAGCTCTTTTCTACATTGAGGAATTTGTTTTCTCCAGAGAAGATATAGTCAGAGAAAGCTTTATTCACAGACAAAGCCTGGTTTCCAGAATCTTCAGAGTAATAGAAGACTGTGGTGTATTCATTATCCTTGTTCTTTCCATAAGAATTGACTTCATTCACATTCTTACGTTTACCTTTCCAATAAGATAAAGCGACATCCTCATCAGGTTTAACGGCTGTAGCAGCACGAACAATCAAAGGAATAGATATGACGATAGCAAAGACCAATACGACTACCAAGACAACTTGAATCCATGCAGTTTCCTTGAACCAAATCCAAATATTCAAGAAGAAATCCTTCACTGGATTGTCTTTGTTGGAGTGTTTTCTTTGTTTCTTGTTTCCTCCATTGCTTCCAGGTGTTTGATCAACACCATTGAACTTCATGTTGTCGTTATCCATGTTTACTAAGCCTCCATAATTCCATGCAAAATAAAAAGATTATAAAAAGAGCATGGGTAAAATCGGCATTTAGTATATATATGAGCGGTTTTTCTTTCAAGAAAAAGGATTAACTACCGAAAAATACCACTAATCTACCTAAAGTTAATCCTAAGAAAAAAATGTATTCAGTCCATTTATTTCATAAAAAGTCTAAAAACCAATATTTTTTTGAATTTAGAAAAGAAATACTCTTAACTCTTTTCTTTAGTTGACTATAATAAACTCGGTTTAAAAGGAGCCGAAAAAATGGCAAAAGTTTTTGGAAAGAAAAAGGTTGTAGTTGTCGGTGACGGACGTGTTGGATCTTCAGCAGTATTTGCTCTCTTCCAACAATCTTGGATCAACGAAGTCGGTGTAATCGATGTTGTTCTTCCTGGACACAAGGATGAGAATGGCGAGTGGGTCAAGGGATTCAACGCCATGCACAACGTCGAAGGTGATGCCCTCGATATGAACGATGGTGCTTCATTCCTTGAAGGAAATGGACGTGTCGTCGCTGCTAACTGGTCTGATGAGCCTGGTAAGGAAGGATGTGATTACTCCATTTGTGATGATGCTGATGCAGTCGTCATCACTTCTGGAGCTCCTCAAAAGCCTGGACAAACTCGTCTTGAGCTTCTCGGAGCTAATGCTTCCATCGTCGCTGGAGTTTGCAAGCAATTGAAACCCCACCTCAACGATCACTGTGTCGTTATCGTTGTTTCCAATCCTTGCGATGTCCTCGCTTGGGTTGCTTACAAGACATTGGGAATCGACTCCAAGAGAGTCATCGGCTCTGGATGCGTCCTCGATTCTTCTCGTTTGAAGCAAGAAATCGGAGATGATCTTGGAATCGACTATCGTTCAGTCAATGCCACCATCATCGGTGAGCACGGAGACTCCGAAGTTGCTGCTTACTCTGCAGCTTCCATCGGAACCACTCCTATCCGTCAATACTATGAAGAGTACAAGGGAATCAGCGGTGCTGAGTTGGATGCTCACCTCGAGAAGATTCACTACAACGTCTGGCACTCTGCTTACGACGTCATCAACCTCAAGAGAGCTACCAACTATGCTATTGCACTTTCTATCACCAGAATCTGCAAGGCTATCTTGACTGATGAGAAGGTCATCCTTCCTGTCTCCGTACTTTGCGACAAGCACGTACTCGGTGGAAAGGCTGAAGGAGTCTACCTCTCCGTACCTTCAATCTTAGGTGCTAACGGAGTCGAGGCTATCGTCGCTCCTGAGTATTCCAAGGAAGACACCGAAGCTGTCCTCAAGTCAGCTGAGACTTTGAGAGAGAACTGCGCTAAGGTTCAATTCTAATAGTCGCTTTCTTAGACTACAAATAGAAATCTAAAATTTAAGTTTAAAAGTCAGACTGAAAGGTCTGGCTTTTTTGCTTTTCTATTTTAAGAAATTACTAAGTAATTCTAATAAATCTCATTTGTGCTCAAATTGAATTTCCAGCAAAAAAAGAGAGCATATTGCATTTTTTAGTTAAAAGGTTTAACAATTTGAATAATTAATTTTATATTGATATTGATTTTCATATATATTAGTACTGCATTTAATGCGCTATTGTTATATTAAGAGAGATTTTATATATACATGAATATAAATAAAGATGAGAAATTTTTAGATGAAGAAAAAGATGAAAATAGCCAAGGAGCCAAGGCTGAGCCTAATGAAATAGAAACTTCTTCTAATGATGTTCCTAATGAAGAAACTGATTCAGCAAAAGAAGCTTCTACCATAGAAAAAGCAGGGGCTGAAGAAACTAATCCTTCAATTGATGAAAACACAAACAAACCTGAAGAAAAAAAAGATGAGAATAAGAAAAAAGCAAAGAAAAAGAAATGGGTATTTCCTACAGTAATTTGCTCCATCTCATTGATTGTCGGTATTGGAATGGGATATCTAGGATATGCAATGTTTGGAAAAAAAGGACCTTCAATTGATTATGGTGATTTGTTTGAAGGATACAATTATTTAGAATGCGCTAAGTATTCAAATTTGAATAGTATCTTATCCGACAAAGAATTAGCTGATGATCCTACTAGTCAAGCTATAGCTGCTGCTAATACTTCCTTATACAAGTTAGCTAAGGCTAAGTACTTCTTGACTTATGAAAAGCAAGCTGTCATAGCTACAGTTGGAATAAAGACAACCCAAGATATTGAAGCTGTAACTTATGCTTCACCAGAAGTCACATTCAATCAAAACATATCTTCTTCTTCATTTGTTCACACAGCTGATAGATTCTACGATTATGGAAACTCAATAGATTCTTATAGAGAAAGTACCCCTGATAAATGGAAGAACTCTGAAAGTAAGAGCTATACCTATGATCAATTCATTCAATCCAGAGGAAAACTATTGAAGAGATTATATTTCTTAAATGTAGATTCATCATCCGAACATAGAGAGTATTTAACAGATGATGAAAGCCAAGTTACTAGCACCACTTACCAAGAACAGGCAGTGATCGGATACGATATCGGTCCTAAATCAATAACTAGTGCAACAATTCAAAGCAGTGGAAGTAATTATCTAATAACAATCGAAATGGATTACACTACACCGACTGGATTTAGAGAGATGGGCCTTCAAATGCAAATGACTGGTGGATTATCAGGGCTTCCAAACTTTTCTTCGGTAGAAATTCAAATGACTATCGACAAAAACTTGAACATGATAAAGAACTACTCCACGGCTTCTTACAATGCATTGATCGGTGGAATCAATGCTCAATGTTCATCTGAGAGTACAGTTTACTATTTCACTCAAGATGAGCCTTTCAAAGATAGTAGTGGAGCAGAGCTCAAAGAGCCAGACCCACATGAGCAGACAGGTGAGCCTAAATCCGATGACGAAACAAAGTTGATTAAATATTCCAGAGAAAAATCCAAGGAGGTTAAGTGATATGACAAAATTATGGAGCACATTCGTTCTTTGCACTGCTAGTGTATCTTTCATAGCAGCTGGTTCAGGAATAGGTTATTTCGTTACTGCCGCATTTCAAGGAAACAATATAACATCAAGTAGCAGTCATGAGTCCCCAAAACCTGTCGAATTAACATCCAAGGACAAGTTCGTAAACAACTTATTAGGATCTTCTTCTATCAAATTAAAGAAAGCTAATGTCAACATCTCCGGATTGGATGATGGAACTCTAACTATCAAATCCGATGATTTAGCTTTGAACTTGTTGGAATCTGACTCTGAGTATGAAGGATCCAAGAACATGATGTCTGGAAACTTCGATGTTTCTTACAAAGGAATCGATGAATCTTTTGGATTATATGTTTCTGGTGATAAAGCTACTGTCAATTACGCAAACAATCTCTATTCTATCGATTACAAAACACTGACCGATGCTATATCTATATTGAAAGAGTTTCCTATCCCTACAGTCGATGGATCCTCTTTAACTCTTCCATCTATGGATGAAATATCTGAGTGGGGTCAAAATGCCTTAGGTGGAATCACTGAAGAAGAAGGTTCAAACAACACCTACGTCTACACAATGGATTTAGATCCTTTCGGAAAGATTCAGTTTATTGCCGACAAGGACACTCTAACTTTAAAAGGAATCAATACACCTTCCACTTTAAATCTTCCAATCAATGATAAGATCATTCATATCGGTGTATCAGCTGATGCTGAACAAGATTTGAAGAATTCGCAAACTGAGAATGTTCCAAACAAGGATATAAACGATTTAAATGGATTGACAGGAATTCTTAAAACTGTCAAAGATATATACAATTCAAAGAGTTTCGATTCTACGATATCGGCTAAGCTTAGCGGTGGAGATTTATCCAAGGATATCGATGCTTCCATCAGACTATCCGGTAATTTCAACGCTGATCCTTACATCGCACAAGTCGAGACAATTTCCTCAAACATGCTCAAAGGAAAAGCTTTGGTCACTTATTCAAACGGTAGAACTTATATCTCTGTCAACGATAAAATCAAAGGATACATCGACAACACTACAATCGATGGTTTGATGAATGTTTTCAAGAAGGAAACTGATACTCAACAATTGGTCGATGGATTAGATAGTTTGGGTGGATTCATTCAAGGAACTGATTTGGAAAAAATCATCAACGGAGATTACTCAGTATATAAGAACTTCCTCAAATCATTCAATGTCTTGAATAATGGAAGACAGTATGTCTTAAAGATTTCAAACAAAGCTTTAGGATTAGATTCTAATGACTCATCTTTTACCTTAATTCTTAATCTCAGTGAAGATAAGACTGGAATCGAGTCTTTGTCAGTCAAAAAATTCCCTGTAATGGATTATATATTGGATGCCGATATCAAGTTAGACACAACCACTGCTGAGAAAATGATTCCTGTAGATGAGTCTAAGTATGGAAATTACAATGGTGTACTTCCTATCGTCAACCAAATGTATTCTTTGATCGGTAATAAGAAGGCTACATTCGAATATAACTTATCAGTCTCTGACAAATCTTTGGATAATCCTCTTTATCTCTCGGGAAAATTGAGTGGAGATTTGACTAACTTCAATTCCACTGATGACTTAGTCAACACTCCTATAGCTTTAACTGCCAATGCTTCTATAAACGGAAAGAAACATTCTATCGAAGCAAGAAGACTCAATAATGTATCATATGTAAGCTTCGACAACATTTTCCAAGAAAAAGTCACAGATGAATCTGCAGTAAACATCTACAAAGCTGTCATGGATAACATGAACAAGATACAGCCCAATAAGAATGTCACTGACGGATTGAATGAAAAAGTCGAAAAAGTAATGGATACTGTATCCAATACAATCAAAGGAATATTCTCCTTCGATAATGGATTAGACTTAGACAAAATCACAGATATCTTTGCTATCGATAGTATCGATACATCAGATACAAAGATAAATATTTCTTTCGATACATCTAAGCTAGGTTACGATATCGGAAATATCAAAGTCACAGTAAATGTAGCAAACGATGCTATCGATGTAGCTGTCACTGGTCTCACGTTCAACGATACAACTATCAGTTTGAACCTCAAGACTATCGATTATGTCGATCCATCAGAATCGTTAGATTCAGAATTTGATCCCGAATCCTATATTCAAGTAAATGAATTCCACAACTTCATCAACGGATTATTCGATATGATTACATCCAAGGAACAAAAGTATGGTGTTTCTTTGAATGCCACCTTGGCTTCAACTGCTAAAGACGGATATAAATCACACCTCATCGGAAATGAGTACCTCAACTTCACCGATGGTTCATATAAGGGAAATCTTGTCTATGATATGGATGATTCAACTTATGATCCTTATATTGAATTCTCATATAACGATGAAGCTTTGAAAGGAACTGACAACGAAGGTAAGTTGTTCGCTTCCTACGGACATAAATTAACATCATTCGACGATAACGGAGCTTATACTCCTATCAAAGACGAGAAAAATCCAGAGACTTTTTACATCGGAATGGATAATTCCAAGTTGGATGATGTAATCAGTACAATAACTGGAATGGATGAAAACAACTTGTTATATGAGTACTTCCAAAAGATAAGTACCGGAATGTCTTCCATTCCTTTACAAGATATCATCAAGAATAAAGAATATACTAAATTGTTGAATGACTTCATTAGAAAGATTGTCTTGACCGATACTGAAGTATCAGTTCAAATCAATCCTTACTACATTGGATTGAGCGATGATATAAATGCTGATTCTATGACTGTTATAGCCTACTACAGCGGAACTAAAATCACTGGATTAAAGATTGAAAATGCTGAATTAGGTAATAATATCTTAAATATGGATATAGATTTGATTAATTATGATTCAGCTTCTGCCAATCTCATCGATTTCACTTCTCATCTCAAAGAATCATCATATATCGATTTCAATAATCTTCCTTTGATGCTAGAGTTGGGCCTCAACACCACTGAAGGCGATAGAGATATCAACGGAAAATTATCTAAAACTTATACGTTGAGTGGATCATTGGTTTTAGATGCTGCAATTACAAAAGTTAAGGATGATGTATCAGTATCAGTCCATATCGGAGCTTACAACGAAGGTGACCCAGTATCTGTATCTGCTTATATTAGAATTGATCCAGATTATAAAAAAGGTGAATACACAGAGTATTATGTTAGACCTAAAAATGAAGATTGCTTGATAGTAAAACATGAGTCTAATCAACAAAGGATGTTATTAGTAACTTCAGAAGAACTCACTGCTCATATCGGATACTATTTAATAGGACTCGGAATGAACTTTGAAGATGAAGAATCTAATGGTGGAGAACTTGCATTGCACACATACGTTGTCGATCAAATTGAGAAAGCGATGTCTTCATCATCTTCAAGCGATTCTTCCACTGATACTGAAGAAAAAGAAAAGACTGGATTTATGGGAACTGGTCTCTACTTAGAGAAACTAATCAAAGGCATGACATATGCACCTTCGAAGGATGCTGGAGATTCAAGCGGAAAATTTAACTTAAATCTAGATTTATCTTCTATAGATTTAGGAACAACACTTGTCAAATTAGGAAGCAACATAAACATTAGCGTATCTCATGGAATTAATGAAAAGACTGGTAAAAATGAATTAAAGCACGCAAGTATAAAAGGCAAAGTTGCTACGTTGGCAGGACTTTTTTCAGTCAATATTGATTTTCAAGTAGACCAAGTAGCAGCAACAGACTACTATTTAGCAAACTATTCAAATGCTTGGAATCAATATGTTTCTAATGGTGGTAAAGACAACGATTACTATGAATTAGAAACATGCAACCAAAAAAGAACTAAAAAGGGCTTGGGGAATTTAGGTGGAAAATCTAAAATTGAAGTTACCTACAAAGATTCCAAGACTCCTATCATAGTTAAATAAGCAATAATTCATACCTAATAAAAGAACAGGATTCAATTCCTGTTCTTTTATTTTTTATATTCTTTATTAGTTAATTGAATATTTAATATGAGCCGATTTATATAATTGTATATATGTTGTTTTATAAAGATAAAATGAAAAGTTTTCATTAAGATAAATACTTTATAATTAAAATCTAAACTATTAAGGGAGATTCAATATGATTCATTACGATTATGAAGAGCCTAAGGCTATAGAATTAACTATTTCTAATCCAATAGATAGAATTGCAAATATTGCACATTCTTGCTATCAGGTAGCACCAAAAGAACATGAAGCTAACGTCAGCTTTGTAAAGACACTTTGCTCAGTGTATCACATGGCAATGCTAGATCATGGATTCATGCACTTTAAGTTTAAGAAAGAAGAATTCATAAATAACTTAGATGATCATCAAAAGCTAGAGATGATTCCATGGGACTATGCTAAATTCTTCAACTTTGCTACAGACGATAATTTTGTATACTTAACACTATCCTTACGCTCTATCACAAATGCTATCGATGGAATTTATAAAGGAAACAAATCCGATTCTATTAATCACATAAATAAGGATGAAGGAAGCTCATTTAAGAAATTGATTTGCACCATCATCTCAAATTTAGATGGTGAGTCTAAATCTATTGTCTTAACTCATTTCAAACCTGAAGATAATATTGATGAATTCATCGATAATAACAAAACTGATGTATCTGTAATAACTGTCGAAGAAAATGAAATTGATTCATTGGATGAATCTATAAGAGATTCACAGAAAATCTTGGTCTATAGATTGACTACTGATAGAGGCGTCACTCATGAATTAGTAAGACATAGATTATGTTCTTTTGCTCAGGAATCAACTCGTTACTGCAATTATTCAAAGCAAAAATTCGGAGACAAGATTCATATAATCAAGCCTATAGATTATGTCGATCATCAAGCCATGTATGACATAGCATTCAACAATGCCGCAGAAGCTTACTTTGAATTGTTGCATGAAGGAGCAAAGCCCGAGCAGGCAAGAGCAGTTCTTCCGACAAACTTAAAAGCCGAAATAACAATTACGGCAAACTTAGCAGAATGGAAACATATCTTCTTCCAAAGATTAGCTTTGGATGCACATCCAGAAGCTAGAAGAGTAGTAAAATTCGTCTACGAAGATATGAAATCTAAAGGATATATTGAATAAGATCTTAGCTGAGCTATCTAGCTCAGCTTTTCTTATGTCTTAGTTTTTATCATTTTTTATCTAACATTTTAAAAACAAAGCTTATAATAAATATAGAAAACAAAATATATCGATTTAAATCTTTGAGGAGGTAAATAAAAAATGGCTGAAAAAAATATGGTAAATCTCCTCAATATGAATACTATGACCTTGACCAATATCGAGGGATATAGCGGTGAATATGATTTTCCAAACCTCTTTTGTGATTCAACTCCTAACATCGATTACCTAGCCATGTATTCAAGACCAAGCGAGTATTCAAAACATGAAAACTCTGCTCTTTGTTTCTATCAATACGATAAAACATACGATGGATTAAACGGAATTTACAATGCTATTTTCTACAAAAAAAAGTCATTATTAAAACAATATAAAAAGAGATTCAAAGATATAAAGATTGCAATAGATCCCGACTATAGCATCGGTCAAAACTTTCCTAAAGCTGAGAATATATATAGAATGTATAAATCTAGAATAGTAGGATTATGGTTGAAATATGAATGTGGAATAACAGTTATTCCTAATTTGACTTATGTCGATGAATCTTATTTTCCATTTATGCTTAACGGAATAGAAAATACAAAATCAATAGCCATGAGCATAGTCGGAGTTATGAATTCTATTCAAACTTTAAGACTGTTCAACAAAGCTTTAAAATATGCTGTAGACCATCTTAAGAATTTAAAGATAATCTATGCTTTCACCACCAATAGCGATGATGAGGAAACAAAGAAATTATTCAGCTATGCTAAAAAGAAAGAAATTCAAATTTGTATTCCAGACAACATGCTGAAAAGACGAAATACTAATAAGCAAAAAGAAGCCGACAAGAAATTTGAAGAAGAAATGCAAAAATACGTTCCTTTGTTCTAAATTCAAAATTCATAAAATTAAAAATCCTGTCACTATCAAGTGACAGGATTATTTATTCTAGATAGATTACTTAATCTTAGAAACAACAGACCATGCAGGAAGCATAATAGGTTCTTGCTTAGAAGCTTCGACGACTTCTTCAGGTAAATACTTCTTGTTGACGACCAATCCATAGACGAATTTGTCGAACCAAGAATCAGACATGACGAAGATTCCACCATCACCGACATCCTTACCCCAAGAGTTTTCAACCTTCCAACGGTTAGGCTTGTCATCTACAAGGTTGACACCGACCAAAGTCATAGCGTGGTTAGCAGCAGTGTTTCTGAAAATCAAAGACTCTCCCTTATCAAACTCAAAGTCAGATTGGAACAAATCAGTGAGATCAAGAACCTTGTCATCCAATAATCCTTCCTTACGCATAGATAAGGCAGTGACATCACAATCAAACCACATAGCTTGGTCATCCTTAATAGAATCGATAGCTGCCTTCTTCAATGTTTCCAATGAAACTGTGACAAAGCTGTGGAGAGGAGTTCCTACTACATTCAATGCATATTCCACTGCATAGTTCTTTCCTTCTTCAAATCCACGAGCAGGTGCATGGGTTAAAACGATGTATTCATCCAAATCTATTCCAATGAACTTGTCATAGAATTCCTTAGGAGTTCCCGTGAAGGATTTCCATTTTTCCTTGGGCTCTTCCTTCTTCTCAACATCTTTCTTCTCATCATCCTTCTTAGGCTCAGGAGTTGCTTTCCACTCATATGTGAAAGTATCTACAGGCTTTCCTAAGCAGATTGTGAGTACTTTGTAAATTTCAGAAAGCATTGCTTCCTTTTCTTTACGAAGATCATCCAATGAAACTCCAGCCCTATGATCGGCGCGAAGCTTGGATGAGAATTGAGCGAGCTTATAGTTCAACACGACATCCATTTCATTTGAGGCAGATGAAGGAATTGTCTCGGGCATTACACTCTTAGGACATACACCATACTTCTTTACCAAAGCGGTGAAGAATGCCCAAAATCCGCCATCTTGTTGTCCACCGGATACGATGACTGTATCGAAGACTCTTGAATTGTCAGGCTCATCCAAAGTATCAAGGACACATTCCAATTGATAGTTAGACTTCTCCAACTTGTCCCAGAACATCAAGTATGATTCGGACAATTCCAAATCCTTTACATGAAGTTTCTTCATAGCTTGGATTCTAAGAACATTCAATCCAGAGAACATCCAGCAACGTCCAGATTGCTTTTGGTTAGTAATAGAACCGATATCTTTTACTTCATTTGAGAAAGTGAAAGGTACGTTTCTTGTCTCTTCACTATCGAATGCAGCGTTGAACACTCCATTTCTCATAACAGCATTCTTGCTAATCTTCAAACTACCATTCTTGTCGAAATCTTTCTCAAATCCTTTGACATCTTCTAATGTTAATTCTTTATTCATTTAAGATCTCCTTTTGTTAATACAACAGAAGTTTATTATAAACATGAATATTGTTTTTATTTAAAAATTAGATTGTTTTTATTTTGGTTTCTTAATTCTATTCATTTGGGTTTCTTTTTATTAGGTTGTTTCATTATTCTATAAACATTAAAATAAAGGCAATTTTAAACATAATGGGAGGCTAGCTATAAAATGGATGAAAAGAAAATAGAAAAAGAACAAATAATTAATATCGTAGCTGTAGAAGATGAAGACTACGAATACAATTCATTAGTTCCTATGCTCTCCACCTATTTTTCTAAAAAAGATAGAGAATTTCATATCACTAGATTCGTCAATGGAAATGATTTTATAAGCAATTATAAAACTGACACAGATATCGTCTTGATGGATATCGAATTAAAAGACTCCAATGGTATGGAAACAGCTCAAAAGTTAAGATCGTTGGATCAAGATGTAATAATAATATTCACTACTAAAATGGCTCAGTTTGCAGTCAAAGGATATCAAGTCAATGCTTTGGATTTCATAATAAAGCCCTATAACTATGATTCATTGTCTTTTAGACTAGATAGAGCTATGAGAGTATTAGATGAGAGAAGTCCACTCTTTATGGTTAAAACAAAGAATGGATTAGAGATGTTGAATCCAAAAGATATCTTATACATAGATGTTTTCGGTCACTCTTTAGGATTTCATACAGAGAAAGGCACTATCTATGTGTGGGGAGTACTTAGCGAATATGAAGAGAAACTCGCTCCTTATGGATTCATTCGTTGCTCTAATTCAGCTTTAGTCAATTTTGCGAAGATAAAGAATGTCCAAGGAATGGATATATTGATGACAAATGGAGATTCATTACAAATAAGCCATCCTAGAAGAAAATCATTTATGACTAGCTTGGCTCATTGGGCAGGTTTCAGTGGAAAATGATTGAATTTACTAAAATCTTATTTACTCAAGGAGCAGATGAAATAATTCCAAACAAAGGTGCTTGGTCCCTAATTGTCTTTGTCGGAGAATTATTATTAGCTACTTCTGTCTATGTTTTCAAACTAAGGAGAAGAAATCATTTTTGGCTGTGGTTAGTTTTATGTTTAAGTTGTTTTATTGGATTTGCCTATTCTTGGAGCCTCATTCCTTATATCAATTCAGTCACTTCTATAATCTTCTCTATCTTATTCTTCTTCATCGCTTTCTTTGGATTGATAGGATCTTTGATGGCTTGCTTCAAAGTCAATATCCAGGCCGCAATGTTTTTAGGAACAGCTGGATACGCAATGCAGCATTTCACCTATAAGTTAATTCAAATCGTCATCGGTAGTATAGAAAAAGGAATCCCGAGCTTTGTAGATAACAATTATGGAATATATGGAATATACGCTTCATTTGTGATTATTTCTCTTCCTATCTTTTACAATATGTTTGGTAAGAAAATTCATAAGAATGAAACACTCATAATAGAAGATTCAAGATTATTGATTATCTCTATAATCTTGATTATTTGCACTATTATATTAAATTTGATTTATGAAAGCTTTGTAAAAGTTAGCAACCTAACTTTATTTATTGTAGGTTGTTTGTTCGATATGGTATGTTGTTTCTTAACGTTGTTCATCGAATTTGAAATGCTTAAGAGCAAAGAAATATCAGAAGCATATATTCAAATGAAAACTATATGGGAATCAGAAAAGAAACAATTAGAAATCTCTAAGGAGAACATGGACTATATGAAAATATTGGCTCATGATTTAAAGCACGAATTAAACGAAAGCACTTTATTGATTTCTAAAGACAAGGTAGATGAATTGAATAGGAGAATCGCAGCATTTGGTAATAGCATAAAAACTGGAAACGATATCTTAGATTTAGTCATAGCTGAAAGAACTTTAATAGTTCAAAAAGAAAACATAAACCTATCTATAATAGCCGATGGTTCAGTCTTATCAAATATGAAACAATCGGATTGCTACTCTCTATTCATGAATATCATGGATAACGCAATCGATGCTGTAAAAGAACTTCCTAAAGATCAACGTGAGATTTCTTTAGCTGTGAGAGAAAGTATGGGAATGATATTAATTCATGAAGTCAATCCATTCAAAGGAAAATTAAACTTCAAAGATGGACTTCCACAAACTACCAAAGGAGATTCCATGTATCACGGCTTAGGTACTAAATCCATCAAAGGAATCGTCGATAGCTATTCTGGAGACTGTGAAATATCAATAAAAGATAACAATATATACGTTCTTAACATCCTTCTTCCAAAGAATATAATTCAAAAAGAAAACACCGACCTAAATTGATAGGTCGATGTTTTTATTTTAGTTGAATGATACTAACTTTTGAGCTGTATTATAAGCAATCTTAGCATTCAAGTATCCAAAGATTCCAGGGAAACTAATTGGGAATCCAACTGAGAAATATCTGATTCTTCTATACAATCTCTTATTTGTTGCCTTGCAAGTCTTGAGCCAAGCTTTCAAATCGGCTTTAGATTCTTTTGTATGCCTAAGCTTTGCATAACACATACACATATAGAATGAAATTCTAATTTGATGATATAAAGCAAAGAACTTTGCTTTATCGGCTTTGTACTTATAAGGATCATTGCATTTGAAGCAAAGCTCTCCAACCTTTAAGAAGTCCTTGTAACGGCGAATAGATGTATCCATCTCTACTGATTGTCCAGGTCTTCCGACATTGTAACAATAGAAATTCTTGTGCAAATAATAGATGTTATCTACATAGAACAAATTGTGATAGATATAGAGCGTATCTTCATAGAAGACTTTGTTAGGAAGATCCAATCCATCCGTCTTTAAGATATCAGTTCTATACATAAGAGATTGAATCAACATGTTTTCAGTCAAACTAAGTTTCTTAGCTTCCTTCCACTTGAAAATTCTATTTTGAGGGAACTTCTTATCGTAACTGTTTTGTTGTACTGGTTTCTTTCCATGATAATATTGGAAGTCAGTGACGATAAGATCAGCTTTGCCATCCAACTTTCTAACTGTATTCAACACTTCTTGATATCCTTCATCATCCACCCAATCATCTGAATCCACAATCTTAAAGTAAGTACCAGTAGCCAATCTTACACCAGCCATGACTCCTGCTCCATGACCACCGTTAGGTTGATGCACAACTTTAACGATAGAAGGATATTTCTCACCATACTCATCAGCAATCTTAGGAGTATCATCCTTAGATCCATCATCGACTATAATGATTTCTACTTCTTCTCCACCTTTTAAAAGGCTATCTACTGCATCTCTCATATATTCTTGAGAGTTATAACAGCAAACAACAAAAGATATAAGTTTCATAATTTAATAAACCACCTTGTTTTTAATTTTACTCTTGTTATAACTATTTTTGAACAAAGAAAGAGTCTAACCAAGTTACACTATTAAGGTTTATCTTTAATTGTTAAAGATTATAATCATGATCAAAGTCTTATAATATTATTGTTATGAAATCGTTACGTGAATTATTGATTGAAGGAAACGGACCTAGTTCATCCCACACCATAGGTCCATACAGAGCTGCAAAAGCTTTTCTTTCTCTATTAGGCGATAAACCTTGCGACGAAATAGATGTCACTCTATATAGATCTTTAGCCTTAACAGGAAAAGGGCATGGAACTGATCATATAATAGCTAGAGCATTGCTTGGTTATCCGACAAAGATAATATTTGACACCACCACAAGGACTAAACATCCTAACACTTTAAGATTTGATGCTTTTTATAAAGGAAGACCAATACTTTGGAATTCATATGAAAGTATAGGTGGAGGAGCTATAAAAGAAGTCGATAAGGAGTATTCCCCTAGAGATGTCTATCCGTTTAACAAAGCTAGTGAATTAAATATCTATATGGCTCAAAGAGGACTTTCAAACCCTTATCAAGTCATAGAGGAGTATGAAGGAAAAGAAATCTTTAGCTATGGTGAAAAACTATTAAAAGATTCTTTCAACACCCTCGAACTATCATTGAATACGACTGGTTATCTTCCCGGAAAACTTCATTTAAAAGCAGTCGCTAAAGATATATACGAATCAGCACAGAAGGAATCCGAAAAAGAAAACAACACTCTGCTTTACCTTACTGCATATGCTTATGCTGTAAGTGAAGCCAATGCCAGAGGTGAAATTATTGTTACAGCTCCGACATGCGGTGCTGCTGGTGTCGTACCCGCATGTCTCTATTATCTCTATAAAAACAAGCACTACGATTGGTCTTTACTAGTTAGATCATACTTAGTAGGAGCATTGTTTTGTAACTTCATAAAAGAGATGGCCGGCATATCCGGAGCTATGCTAGGATGCCAAGCCGAAATCGGATCCGCCAGTGCATTCGCTGCTGCTTCTATGTGTTATGCCGATTCGCTTTCTATGTACAATATCGAATATGGAGCTGAAGTAGCTTTGGAGCATTTCTTAGGTCTTACCTGTGATCCTGTAGGAGGATATGTTCAAATCCCGTGTATTGAAAGAAACGGCATGGCTGCAGTTCATTCATACACATCTTATGTATATGCTAAAGATATAGCCCCATCTAGAAAGAATAGAGTTTCTTTCGATGACGTCATCGCTGTTATGCGTGAAACAGGTCAAGCGATTCCAACAGACTTCAAAGAAACAAGTCTAGGCGGACTAGCAAAAATTGTTAAGTGCTGAAAGCTAATATTGAATCAGTTTTTATTTGAGCTTAACTGAATAGTTAGGCTCTCCTTTATCTATCGAGATATCATGAGGATGAGATTCTAATAATGCATTATTAGTTATCTTTATAAATGTTCCTTTTTCTTGAAGAGTAGGAATATCCTTTGATCCACAATAACCCATTCCAGCTTTCAGTCCTCCTATTAATTGGAAGACTAATTCTTCAACTGTGGTTTTTACTTCGACAATACCCTGAACTCCCTCGGCTACAAACTTCTTATGACCTGTTTGGAAGTATCTATCAGTAGATCCTTTAGCCATTGCTTCTATAGAACCCATTCCACGATAAGTTCTATATTTTTTTCCATTAGATTCATATATATCGCCTGGTGCTTCTTCACAAGTTGCAAACAATCCACCCAACATCACTGTATTTGCACCGGCAGCCAAGGCTTTTACGACATCTCCAGAATATTTAATTCCACCATCTGCAATGATAGGGATATTCATCTCTTTTGATGCTCTAGCACAATCCATTACAGCTTGAAGTTGTGGAACACCAATTCCAGCAATAATTCTTGTAGTACATATAGAACCTGGACCCATTCCAACTTTAACTGCTGACGCTCCGGCTTTCATCAAATCCAGAGCACCTTCGTAGGTGGCAACATTTCCAGCAATCAATTCCATGCTAGGATATTCCAATCTCAAATTCTTGATAGCATTTATTATATTCTTAGAATCACCATGAGCTGAATCTAAGACAAACACATCCACTCCAGCATCCAGCAAGGCATGAACTCTATCCATCATATCAGCTGTCACACCGATAGCAGCACCTACACAAAGTCTTCCTTTTTTATCTATTAATGCTCTTTTATACTTCTCGTTATCAAACTCATAATTCTTGACCATCTCAACTTCTTTGGCTTGATCAGCTATAGACATGTTTTTATGAATTACTCCAAGTCCTCCAGCCAATGCTAAAGCAGTGACAAGCTTGTGCTCACTGACTGTATCCATTGCAGCAGATAAAAATGGGACATTCATTTTAAAAGTGTTAGTCAACTTAGTAGAAACATCTGCCATATCAGGTGTGATTTCCGAATATTGTGGTACCAACAACACATCATCGAAAGTTAAAGCGTCTTTTTCCAAAATCTTAGCCATATATTTCCTCCTAAGGTTTTTGATAGCAAATATAATTTTGTTCCAATAAAAATTAAAGATAAAAGCCTTTTCAACACTTTAGCACTTTTAAAGCACACATATTTTTATGATTTAGCCGTGGTTCTACGATAACGTAAACAACCTTTCTTTCAGGTAGAGCCATACTGGAGGAAATTATGAACAATATCATTCGTTTTGCACCAAAAGAAAACGATTGGATTGCCTACAAATATCCATGTGAATTTATTCCATTGAGAAGTCAATTGATCGTATCACCAGGTCAATGCGCTATCTGTGTTTACATGGAAAAGATAGAAGGTGTTTTCAACCCAGGAATTTCGATTCTAGATAATGCCAATTATCCATTTTTGGGAAGAGTAATCCAAAGAAACGGTGCGGATTGTTTTCCTTTCGAAGTCTACTTTATCAATACAACTATTCACACAAAATCTTCCTGGTTTACTAGTAGATCTGCTTATTTAAGAGATTCAGACACCGGTTTGTTAGTCCACATCGGAGCCAGAGGATCCTATATTTTTAGATTGAAAGATCCACAATTCATGCTTCAAGTAATATTAGGTGAATTCAGTGCAGATGAGGTGATTCCTTTCTCTTATTTTAAGGATCAATTCGATGATGAAATTCAAGAAGCTGTTCAAACTTCGTTATCAAAGCTTGTAGTGACCGATCAAATCCCAGTTTTGAGCTTATCAGCTCATACTAAATCTTTATCAAACGAAGTAAAAAAAGAAATACTTGAATTCTTCGCTAAATATGGATTTGAAATTATAGATTTCAATACGACATCTATAAATGTTTCAGACAAAGACTTAACCGCTATGAAAAAGAGGAAGGAATATGATGTCTTAGGTACAAATCATATCACCGAAAGACAATTGGATATTTCTGAATCATGGTCTAAGAATGAAGGTACTGCTGGTAGTAGTGCGGTAGGAATGATGGGACTAGGAATAGGACTTAATGCGTTAGGGATTAATTTAGGGCAAAATGCTGTCTTAGGAAAAAGTGAAACAAAAAAGGAAACTATAGATAGCTCAAGTGCAAAGATTTGCCCCAAGTGTAAAAACAGCATTCCACAAAAATCAAAATTCTGTCCAGTATGTGGAATGAGTTTGACTATTATTTGCCCGTATTGCAAGGCTAAGAACAATCCGGAGTCTAATTATTGCAATGAATGCGGTAAAAGAATAGGAGGTTAAAATGATATCCAGAAAAAGACTTCTTATCATCGACGGAATAATAACTATTTTCTTAATCGCTGCTCCGTTGATTATATTAGGTTGTATTCCATATTGGCCACAAGGAAATGGAACAGCAATATTATTTTATATTTCATATTGCCTAGCTCCCATTCTACATTGGCTAAGTGTTTACTTGGTGATTAAACGTGGATACTATCAAAGCGATTCTATAGCATCAGGTCAAATTGTATTTAGCTATACAGTCATATTAATGCCTGTGCTCGCATTCGTTATGTATGTGATTCCAATGAATTCCACTTGGCAGATGGTTACAACACTAATCATCGAATTGTTGTTAGGAGTCATATTCTCCGTAATCACTATCATATACTCCCAAGTCGAAAAGAAAATAAATCACGACATTAAAAGTCATGAAAGTAATTATAAAAAACCGGTAGATACAAATAGATACGAAAATAACGACAACACATTTAAAGGAAGTTCATGGAAGAATAACAATGACTGACCAAAATAGAATTAATGGACAATGTCCGAGATGTCAATCTCCCCTGCTTTATAATGCTGATAAAGATATCTTCTATTGTGAATGTGGATACACTGAAAAAGTGAAGCATAACATCAATATAATCACTAACAACAATACGATTTATCAGCAATCCTCAAAGAGCAGTGCAGAGAATGATGATGAATATATATATAACAACATATTTAATAAAGCTATAACTTATCTAAAACAAGATGATGAGGATTCATTCTATGAATTAGAAAATGTCTTAAGAAAAAGATTCCCATTTTCTTATTTGTATTCTATATACACAGCATTCATCAAAGAAGGTATACCTCATATCATAGTAAATCCATTCGATGTCGATTTGAGCTTCGTAGATGATGAATTAGATAAATATATAAGTCCTGATAAAGATGGACTTCTATCTGATGAAATGTATGCTGATATAGCTATTATCGGTTATTCCTTGTTTGAAGAAAATAAAATTGTTTTAAATGAAGAACAAAGAAGTTATCTCTATGACAAAAATGGAAATAAATTTAATACTTTACTTCAATCAAGGATTGACGATTTATCTAAAATTGTCATCAATATCAAAAAATTTGAATCGACAAAACCTTATTCAAAAATAAAATATGATATAGATAATGAGAATTATAAAAAATTGATGGAGATCAAAAAACATTGTATCGATCTCATCGATAAAATGAATACAACATTATCAAAAGAAACTGACTTTATTAAAAGCAATATCAATAAAGTATCAGAGTTCAATGATCAAAGAAAGGAATGTTTATTAAATAAGATAAATTCAAAAGAATCTACTGAATGCAGAAAATCTGGATTTGTTCCTTATATAATCGGATTAATAATTGCCCTTATCGGCTTAGCGGCATATTCTTATCCTTTTTTCACTATTCTTTTCTTTGGACTTAACGAAAATGACTCTTTCTTATGGGCGATAGTACTCATACTTGTCGTGGCTCCTATTCTCTCCTTACCTTTTTCTGCAATAGGAGATAAGCGAGAACACAACTATATTAGAAAAACAACTTGGATTCCTCCTTTAGTGGGATTGATTCCGGGAATTACTTTTATTTCTTTACTCATCATAATAGTAACTTCGATAATGAACATTAAAGCTGCCAAAACGATTAGAAAAGAAATGGGGCAAAAACAGATAGATTTCGAAATAGGTAGATCGTTGATTTTCGATGAATGGAATAATAATAAACCAAATGAAGAATTTGAGGATTTATTCTCATTAATTGTCGACTTTGAGTTGTAAACAACTTTATTCATATAATGCATAAAATAAATTTAAAAAAGGAGAACTTTAAATGAGTATTAAAGATTATTCAAAGGGATTTATCCAATTTTCCTACTGCATAGCTTTTTTAGTCTTGTATATCGTAGGTAGAGTTATGAGCAATAGTAATTTGATGGGATTAACTGGAATGATTCCTTTATTCTTATTATCCTTGTGGGTATGTTTTAATACAATGACATCACTCGGTCCAAGCGAAAATAACCGTACCAAAAAAATTGTATGGAATATTGTTATTTTCGTTGCTATCTTCTTTCTTTCTGTATTTGCTTTTTCGAAAGACGCTATTTATGGAAAACCTAGTAATGTCGTCTTATATACTATTTCAGATGCATCTATTTTTGCTTTAGACTTCGTCATAACAGGCAATAGATTAGAAGAATCCTGGGTGATTGCAACAGATAAAAACTATAGTAAAAATCGTGATTCAAAATTCAGACCATTATTTACTGCGATAGATATTCTTCATAATTTCAATGGTATTATCTACTTTCTCTTGTTCTTTGCAATATTGATTGGATTAGAAGGAACTTTCTACTTCCCTTCAGCTGATTATTATTACGATTATATAGATAAATATGGTAAAGAGCCATTAATTCCTTTCTCTCTAATGGCTTCTTACATAATTTTCCCTTTATTGCCAATTGCATATTTTATTCCCGATTTAATTTTCACCACCAAGAATTTAAAAATATATGTTGCTAATAAGAATGAAGAAAGAGATTATTATGAATCTGAAAGAAGAATAAAAGAAGAGAAAGAACAAGCAATCGTGCAAGAAAACCTTGATGAATTCAAAAGTATAGCAAAACGTGCCGGATTAAAAGAACCAGTAGCGAACATCTATTCTTGGTGCTATAAGACATTAAATAGTATTAAAACAGGCTCTGCTTCAATATCTAATACTCTAGATATGAGTCAAAGCGAAAGAGACAAATTCGATATGTATGTCGATGATATTGTTGAATCCAATGAATACAAGGGTACTTATAAAGTTACAATAAGAGTAAATATATCTAAAGAAATTGATTTTAAAGAATTTAGCAACAAAACTTACTATACATATAATGAAGAAGTGCTCAATGCTCGTAAAAGAACATATGCTAGAGCTAAAGTAGATGAAATGTATGGTGGAACGATAACAAGTTACTTTGGAAATAAGAAAGCCAATGAAATAAGAGCTTGACATGAAGCAGATTCTAAATTTATTAACGATTCACAAGAAGCAGCTATGGAAGATGGATGGGATAAATACTGTTCTGCTATTGGAAACTTTATCTTTGGGGAATTCAAGAAATATACTTTATATATCCAAAGCAAAGATACTGATTATGAATGCTTACCAATCCTATCTTGTGAGATTAATTACAATACGATATAAACTCTATAAAAACGTTATAGCTATACTTAATCACTTACTTTTATTGTTTAAGATATACAAACCTTTATATACATTTATAAAATCCTAGAAAAATAGATAAAACAATCCTATAATTCAAATCGTATTCACAATACTATTGGGGGAAATAGAATTATGGTTTACACATTGACTGTCGCACCCTGTATCGATTACAGGTTAAATTTGGATGGAAAGCCACTTGTCATAGGTGATGTCAATCGTCCTGTCAGTTGGGAGAAAAGAATCGGAGGAAAGGGAATATCCGTCGGTTCAATGCTCACCAACCTCAAAGTCGATAACATTCCTATGGTCGCTGTAGGTGGACCTATCGGTGAAGAAATCAAAAAGATTGTCGAAGACACCTATGGACCTAACAAGGCTATCTATCTAGAAACTGAAGCTGAATCCAGAATGAATATCATCATCTTAGCTGATACTGATACTCGTTTAGATCCTAAAGCTCCTAAGATCAAAGATTCTGAATTGAATAGAATCTATGATTACCTTCAAAAGAACTTAAAGAAAGATGACATCCTAGTATTATCCGGATCACTCGGACAAGAGAAGGAAACTTTGTATGCAGATTTGATGGATCACATCAGCTCCATAGGCTGCACCACAATTGTCGATTCAGTAGGAAATGCTTTAAAAGCTACTTTCAAGAACCATCCTCTCTTTATCAAGCCTAACGATCAAGAACTCGGGGATCTTATCGGACATAAAGTGACAACCGATGAAGAGATTATCGCTGGAGGTCTTGAGCTATTAGATCAAGGACCTCAGAACGTCGTAGTTTCAATGGGAGGACGTGGCTCTTTCTTCTTTGCACAAGACAAATCCGTCTACTTCATCTCTGCTGCTAAAGGCTACAAGTTCATCAACCCTGTCGGAACTGGTGATTCTTCAATTGCTGGATTCATCAAGGGTATCGTCGAAAAGCAAGACATCGTTACTTGTATGAAGTGGATGGCCGCTGCTGGCGGTGCTACTGCCTTCTCACACGGCTTTGGCTCATTAGAATTATTCAATGAGTTAGTACCTCAAATCAAAGTTGAGAAGCTTAAGTAATCGAGCTTAAAAATCCACCTAATCGGTGGATTTTTTATTTGTCATATAACAACAACTTATATACATAAAACAGAATTTCTATTCTGACCATTCCTTGTAAAATTCAGCTAAAAATTCTTTCATAAAAGCATCTCTAACAAGTGCAATTTCTCTCCCAGTCTCAGTATTTATCATATCCTTTAATTTCAACAATTTTTCATAGAAGTGATTTATAGTAGATCCACGATGTTTCTTATACATTTCAAAATTCATGTTTTCCATCGGCTTTTCATCAGGATTATATAATGGCGAATTCTTATGCCCACCATAAGCAAAAGCTCTCGCTATTCCTATGGCTCCAATAGCGTCCAACCTATCTGCATCTTGGACTATTTTTCCTTCAATTGTCTTCGGTGTGACGGTTTCATTAGCTTTGAAAGATACTGAAGAAATGATTTCTATCACTTGCTTTTGGAATTCTTCATCCAATTCTACAGAATTCATGAATTTCTTAGCATTCAAGTAAGGATCATCTGTTTCTTTTCTATCTTTGACCAATTTATAGTCATCAACATCATGTAGCAAGGAAGCGATGCTTACTAAGAACAAATCTCCACCTTCCTTTTCTTGAATCTTTAATGCTGTCCTATAAACCCTCAAAGTATGATACACATCATGCCCTGTGCAATCTTCTTTAAAGATTCCTTTTATGAATTCTTTAGCTTTTTCAATAATCTCATCTTTAGTGTATTTCATATTCTCTCCTCTCTCTTATGGAAGAATTATATAACTACAATTCTATTCATTTCCTTGGAAGCAGAAATTTCAAAATCAAAAACAATTAAATATTATGGTTTTTTATAAATGTAATTTTCAGTAAAGAGGTTTACACATTTGTTTATAATTGAATAGGTTGTCCACTCTATAATAAAGTAAGCCATTCTTTAAAAGAAGCAACCTACTAATTGTTTAATGGTTGTATTACTAGTAATAAAGTACTTAAAAAATGGTCTTTAAGTAATTAATAAATTAGTGTATGTTTCTTTTACCTGATAAAGACTAGTCGTTAAACTAGTTTAGATAATGGGTTATAAGAGGAGATAATAAAATGAGTACAGAACAAAAAATAGACTTCATCCAATCATATGAAAGAGCATCAAATGCTGCTACAGGATCTAAATATGATCCAAATGCAAATGTTACCACAAAGAACATTGCTACAATGGCTACCGAGCTTCCAAAGAAGGATATGATCGACCTCAATCGTGAATTGATGCGTCAAAAATTGACTGAAGAATTCGGACCCGAACTTGCAGATCAATACATTAAAGACTTAAAGAGTCATATCATTTATAAGCATGATGAAACATCAATATTCCCTTATTGCTGCTCAATTTCTTTGTATCCGTTTGTTTTAAACGGATTGACAAAACTCTCCGGTACTTCTGGAGCTCCTAAGCACGCAGATTCATTCTGTGGATCATTTATCAACCTCGTTTTTTGTGTAGCTGCTCAATTTGCAGGAGCTACAGCTACACCAGAATTCTTAACCTATTTGGATCATTTCCTTCGTATCGACTACGGCCAAGACTATTACAAGCGTTTAGATAAAGTCATCGAATTTAGAGTCTCTGGAGATTTAACTCTCAAAGAAAAGATTGAGAACATGTTCCAACAAGTCGTATACACCGTAAATCAACCTGCCGCAGCCCGTGGAAATCAATCAGTCTTCTGGAACATCGCATATTTTGATAAGTATTACTTTGAAGCCATCTTCAAAGGCTTCTTCTTCCCCGATGGTGACAAACCATGTTGGGAATCAGTCAACGTTTTACAAAAGCTCTTTATGAAGTGGTTCAACAAAGAGAGAACTCATGAAGTTATGACATTCCCTGTCGAGACATTCAATCTTTTGAACGACGGAAATGGTGATTACAAAGATAAAGAGAATGCTGAATTCTGTGCTGAAATGTTAGCTGAAGGACATTCTTTCTTCATCTATCAATCCGATTCACCTGATGCCTTAGCATCATGCTGCCGTTTGCGTAACGCTTTAGAGAACAACGAGTTCTCCTATACTTTAGGTGCTGGTGGAATCGAAACCGGTTCTAAAGGTGTTATCACTCTGAATTTGAACAGAATCGTTCAAGACTGGAAAAATGAGGGATGCAAAGTAACTCTCAAAGAAAGAATAACTGAAATCACTGAAAGAGTTCACAAGTATTTGTCTGCATTCAACGATATAGTTTGGGATTACTATAACAATGGAATGCTTCAAATCTACAATGAAGGATTTATCAATTTGGATAAGCAATTCCTCACCATCGGAATAAATGGATTTGTAGAAGGAGCTGAATTCTTAGGCTATAGAATTAGTCCTGACGATGAGAATTACAAGCAGTACGCAATTGATATTCTTACCACAATTAAAGATTTGAACAAAAGAGACCGTCAGCCTCACTGCAAATTCAACACTGAATTTGTTCCTGCCGAATCATTGGGTGTAAAGAATGCAAAATGGGACAAACAAGATGGATATTGGGTACCTCGTGATGTATATAATTCATACTTCTACATCGTCGAAGATACACATACCACACCTCTCGAAAAATTTGAATTGATGGGCAAAGATTTCACAGGATGCTTGGATGGTGGATCAGCTTTGCATATGAACTTGGATGAGCATCTTTCCAAGGCTCAATATGAAATGCTGATGAAAGTGGCAGTCAAGGATGGATGCAACTACTTCACATTCAACATTCCAAACACTGTCTGCAATGATTGTGGACACATTTCAAAGCAAAACTTAAAAGCATGTCCTAAATGTGGCTCTACCAATCTCGATTATCTAACCAGAGTCATCGGTTATCTCAAGCGTGTATCCAACTTCTCCGAAGCTCGTCAAAGAGAAGCTAAGAGACGCTACTACGCCGACAATATTCAATAATGCTGAAATACATTGAAACAGCCGTAGTATTCTCTGAAATCCCCGATGAAATAAGTTTAGATATAAATATAACAAATTGTCCTTATAGATGCCCAGGATGTCATTCAGCATATCTCCAACAAGATATCGGATCCGATTTGACAACCGATAAGATTGATGAATTAATAAAAAAGAATACAGGTATTTCCTGTGTTCTTTTAAGTGGTGGGGATTGCAATCCTGAAGAAATAAAAAGACTAGCAGAACATATTCATAAAACATATCCAGAATTAAAAACCGCCATGTATTCCGGTGCTCCAAAAGCTTGGAAGATATTATGGGAAAGTAAGGTCTTAGATTATTATAAAATCGGGTCTTGGATCAAATCCAAAGGTCCTTTGGATTCTCCTACGACAAACCAAAGACTTTATAAACTGACAGACGCTGGTTATATAGATATAACGCATAGATTTATAGAAAAAAAGGAGAAGACCCTTTTATTGTAAGCGATGACACGCAATATCTAACTAGTTTTTGTATTATGGTAATAGGGATTTCTTTTTTAAAACGGAGAAAAACTATGGATAAGAAAATTTTAGTTGGCAAAAGATTATTAGATCGAGATGACATTGAATCTATTTGCACTACCATCGCAAAACAATTAGATGCTAAATTTGAAAATTCACAGACACTTCCTGTCGTAGTTGGAATATTGAAAGGTGGCGCACCTTTCATGTGCGATATCGTAAGAAAAATGAAGACTATAGTCTCAATCGATTTTATGTCTGTATCCTCTTATTCAGGGACTCAATCCACCGGTGAATTGAAAATGAAAATGGATATCACTACAGATATCAAGGGTAGAGATGTAATTTTAGTCGACGATGTAGTCGATACAGGATTGACCACTTATTACTTAGTTAAGTATCTAAAGGAAAAAAGAGGTGTGAAATCCATCACTACAGTATTCTTAGTCGACAAACCAGCAAAGAGAAAATTCGATGTCCCCGTGGATTACTACGGACTAAGATATGAAGGTGAAGATTATCTTATCGGTTACGGATTGGATTACAACAATTTGTTGAGAAATATCTTCGGTGTATTCCTTTTGACAAAGCCTGATATTGAAAAGCTAAATGGAATATTAGAAGAAGATTCAAAGAAAGCCTTAGGCGAATAAGATTAATATTCTTTAAACCAAGTACTCAAAGCATAACCAACTCCGTCTTCAGATACGGATTTGGTTATTTTTTTAGCGTATTTTTTTACTATAGGCAAAGCGTTACCCATCGCAATTCCATCAAATTCCTTAATCATCAAGAGATCATTCATGGAGTCGCCAAAGACATGGACATGCTCTCTGGTAGTTCCAATATAGCTCATAACATTAGTTACACCAGTCTTTTTATCAACTGACTTATGGACCATCTCTATAAATGTATCACCACTTCTAACAACGTTATAAGTCATCCAATCATCAGGTAAAATCTCTTTTTCTAGCTTTGCTGAATCCTCTGGTTCAGATCCTATTTCCATCTTTGTTATAAATTCATCATCGTCCATCTTAACTTTATTCAAGTCAATAAATTTTTCCATGAAATTCCAATTATATTCCATGTTTATAAATTTACCTTTATCAAAACTAGCTAAGAAATTTCCTTTATATAGATAAATCGTTCTATCTTTTGATTTATATCTATTATAAATATGCAGATAATCTTTAAACTTTAAGCAATGTTTAGATATTTGTTTCCCATTACCATCGAAGACTTCTGCACCATTTGCACATATAGCAAATTTATTGGGTGAATCCATCAATTGGTCTAATACGACTTTAATACCACACAAGGGTCTTCCACTTGCGATAGCGACTGAGTATCCATGGCTTAAAAGCTTGTTAATCTCTCTTTTATCTAAATCGGTAAGAGGAGAATTATCGATGGACAAAGTTCCATCGACATCAAAAACAAATAATTCAGTCATCAGGCAAACTCGATTCCATTGATAACTGAAAGAAGGAATTCTCTTTCTTTTTCGCTATCAAATTGATTCATCATCGTAGCTGCCACTTCCGGATACCACGATTCTATTTGTTGAATGGCTGTATCAGTTCTGTTTGTATAAGACTTTAAATAATATTCAGCCCAATCTTTATGTCCATCCAAAAGCATATTCAAATATGTTCTAGCTATATCTGGCTCTTTATTTCCAACAGTTGAATGTGCCCAATCCAATATATAAAACTTTCCTTCTGGTGTGACCATCAAATTATCAGGAACAAAATCACCATGGCAAAGAACTTTATCAGCTGATAATCTATTCATCGCTATATGTAATTCATATCTAATAGTGGCATCGATATGAACATCTGTTCTTTTTCCTAATCTAGAAATTCTAGAGTTGAATTTATCTTTCATATTAGGCAATCCATCGACAGTGATAGATAGAATCTTTAACTGCCAATCGATAAGAATATCAATGTATTTCTTATAATCAGTAGGATTCTTTAGTATCATCTCTTCCAGAGTCTCACCTTCAATATATTCCGAATCTATAGCCCAGTCATCTCCAAGAGAATATACTTTTAAAACATGTGGAATAGGAAGACATGTACTCTCAGCTACAGAAGAATATAAAGCTTCTTTAAAAACTGTAGATTTTGATATTTCATCATGATTGAAAACTTTGGTTAAATAATCACCATTCTTATATATTTTCTTATTTTTTTTCGCTAATATTAAATCCATAATGCACCTCCCACAAACGTTATTAGTATATCAAAAAAGCCATGGCATTTAACCATGGCTGTATCAATTAAAGCCCGAGTATAAACTTCTCTAATCCATCTATTCTAGGATAGATAGGAGAAGCAGAAGTACCACTCTTTTCAAAAGCTAAGACAGCAGCTGAATTAGCTAATTTCTTAACACGTACTGGAGTGACTCCAAGATCTGCGAATGTTGAAGGCAGATGCAATTGAACTCTCAAAGTATCCAACCAATCTTTTAAAGCCTTAACAGAATCAGATTCATCTTCTATTTCAAGTCCGAGCTTAATAGCAATATCTGCTAGCTTCTTCTTTCCAACAGGTTTTACGTAATTGTTATTTGTTCCCATCTTAGAAATGATTGAATCTGTATCAAACAACTGGAGAACATGTCCCAAAACGAGGTTTCCTGCAGCCTTGATATCGACATGATATGTTTCTGAGATAGCAGAAGACAAACTCTCAAACAATCCACCATTTGTATTTGCAACAGCTTCAGAGGCATACATAGTCAATTCCAAAGCTTTAGAAGAGGTGAATTTCTTTCCAAATAAGGATTTAGCAGCCTTGATAGCTTTCATAGAAAGATCATCAGTCATCGAATTAGCATTGATTGAAATATAAGATGAAATAGCATTCCCTAATGAATAGAAAGTCTTGATTTTTTCTTCATCATCATGACCTAACAACTTCTTATCAAGACATACAACAGTAGGAATTAATGTGGCATCATTTAAAGTGTTGATGTTCTTTTTCTCTTCATAAATAGCAACATTTTTGAAAGCTAAATCAGCATATATTGAAGTGGGGATAACCATCAAATGATAGTTATTTTCCGGGAACTCAACTATACGTTTTGATGAAGCTATGGCACTCATTGAAAGATCTTCAAAATCAGCTTTAGGATTATTAGCTAATACTCTTATCAATTTAGCAAAGCTGATAACCTTGTTTCCACCAACAGCTATTATTAAATTTCCACCTTGTGCATTTACTGCTTTAGCACATTTAGCGGCAGCAGCACGAGATAATTCTTCTCCAAGGAAGCAATCAATAGCTTTGAATCCAGCTTTAACAAATCTATTCTTGACCTTGTTTGCTTCGACTTTAGAAGCTTCGTTGAATACGACAGCAATCTTCTTAATCTTATGATTCTTTGTAGCTAAGCGAACACATGTTTTTAAAGCATTATCGCCAACTTGAACCTTAGGTGTCACTAAAATTGCAGGAGAATCTGTTCTAATAGCGACAGTTTTAATATTTAAGAGATTAGACACTCCGACATTTTGCCATGTAGAGTTTCCACCCCAGCTTCCACATCCCAAAGTCAAAGAAGCAGGAATAGCATCTGTGTAAATGCCACCTATTCCACCTTGTGCAGAAGGCATATTTATAAGAATTCTGCAAGTTTCAATCTTCTCAGCAAAATAATCAATTTTCTTTGTTTGATTAGGGTTGACGTAAAGATCAGCTGTGTGACCATGTCCACCATGTTCCACGACATCTTCCGCTATCTCAACAGCCTTCTCGAATGATTCTGCAGGAATCAAAGAAAGAACAGGTGAAAGCTTTTCGTGAGCAAATCCTTCTGCGTAATCGAAAGCAGGAATTTCTCCTACCAAAATACGTGTGGTTTCAGGGCACTCGATTCCGCTTATCTTAGCAATTTCATATGCTGTCTTACCGACGATAGAAGGATTGACTGAACAAACATTAGGATTGTTTCTAGAAGGAACCATGATAACCTTTCTAACTTTGTCCATATCCTCAGCAGGAATGAAATAAGCACCATGATATGCTAAAGACTTCTTGAATTCATCATAGACACTTTTAACTACGATACAATTCTGCTCAGAAGCACAAATAGTTCCATTATCAAATGATTTAGAATGAATAATAGAAGCGGCTGCAGCATCTAAATCAGCAGTTGAGTCAATCACCACAGGGGCATTTCCAGGTCCGACACCAATAGCAGGTTTTCCAGAAGAGTAAGCTGATATTACCATTCCAGGTCCACCTGTTGCCAAAGTACAATCACATTCCTTCATCAACAACTTAGATGTATCGATTGAAGGTTCATCTATCCAACCGATGATATCCTTAGGAGCACCAGCCTTCAAAGCTGCTTCATAACACACCTTAATGGCTTCGATTGTGCATTTCTTAGCACGAGGGTGAGGAGAGAAAATCAATCCATTTCTTGTCTTCAAAGCTAAAAGAATCTTAAATATAGCAGTTGAAGTAGGATTGGTTGTTGGAATAACAGCAGCCAAGACTCCCAAAGGCTCTGCAACCTTGAGATAAGAATCAGTCTTTTCAATAATTCCTGCAGTCTTTACATTCTTATATTCGGAATAAATAAACTCGGAAGCGTATTTATTCTTGATAACTTTGTCCTCTACATTACCTATGCCAGTCTCAGTCACTGCATCTTGAGCCAATTTCAAGGCAACCTTATCACTAGCTAAGGCTACAGCCTTAAAAATCTTGTCTACTTGTTCTTGAGAATACTCACTATATTCCTTTTGAGCTTTACGTACACGAACCAAAAGGTCAGTCAAGTCTTCTACTGTCTTTACTTCTTTGTCAGCCATTGTTTCCTCCTTAAAAGCACGCAAAAAGCTTCAAACAAATACATTATATATGCAAAAGTTATTTATGTTTGTAAAATCTACTAGTAAAGAAAACACTTTATTAAAATACTAAATATGAATTAGATTATAAGATGAGTTGAAAATACAAAGGATAGCAAAACAATTAAAATTAATGATCAGTTCATCATATTTCAAACTAGTTTTATGATTGCTTAATAAGCATGACTTTATTAAGTCTAGGCATACAGAATCTTTTTAATTATTTCTCAGCTTTCCATTTTAAAAAATTGTCTCTCACAATAGTATTTTTCTAATTTATCTTCGATTTTTATAAATCACTTAAAAGAAAAAACTTCGATACTTTTGTACCGAAGTTGTTGTTTCTATAATGGTGATCCAGGGCAGACTCGAACTGCCGGCCCGCTGCTTAGAGGGCAGCTGCTCTGATCCAACTGAGCTACTGGACCATTTATCAAGCTAAAAGAATATACTCGATTTTCTCAATCAATTCAACTATCAAGAAATAATTTTATTAGTTTTCCATTCACTACCAAATAAAAATATGTTTATTTTGCTATCTGTTTACCATTTTATCAAAACAAAGTATAGGAAAAGAAACCTCATACAAATCACCTACAAAGCTACCTAACTATAAATATATGTTAAAATCTCTTTGAAATTCATCGTATTAAATTGGAGGTCTTATTTTATGGAATTTGATTATGCAAAAATTCGTAAGCAATTCAAAGAATTAGAGAAGAAAATAAAAGAATATGACAGAATCGTAGTTTATCGTCATGTAAAGCCTGATTTTGATGCCTTTGGATCACAAATGGGTTTAGTTTATTGGATCAAAGCAAACTTTCCTAAGAAAGAGGTTCATTTTGTAGGAGAAGGAAGTGAGAAATGGTGTCCATCATTGTATCCAACTCCTGAGAAACTAGAGGAATCTTGGTTTGCCCAAGGTCCATTTCTCGCAATCATAACCGATTGTGCAAACACTGAAAGAGTAAGTGATAACACCATGGGAAGATCAACTTTCAAAATAAAGATTGATCATCACCCTGAAGTCGATAGATATGGTGATTTGAACATCGTTTACCCCGATATCATCGCTGCATCAGAAATCGTTGCTTTATTCGAATTGTCCCGTTCTAAGCACTACACCATCCCAAAGGAATCAGCTGAAGCTTTGTTCTCTGGAATAGTCGGAGATTCAGGAAGATTCTTATATGCCCCCACAGATGCAGCAACATTTAGAATTGTTGGAGATTTAGTCGATTTAGGTATAGATATGAACGATGTTTACAACAAGATGTATAAGAAAACAAAAAAGGATTTTGAAAATTTGAAGTTTGTTTTGAACAACACAAAGTTCACCGAGCATGGAGTCGGATACTACATTTTGACTGATGCCGATTTGAATAATCTCGGAATTACACCAATCGACGGAAAGATGTTCGTCAATGAATTCAGGGATTTAGATGGTCTCTTCATCACAGCATCCATAACTGAGAACAAGGAAGACAACACATTTAGAGTATCCATTCGCTCTAAATTTGTTGCAATCGATAAAATTGCAACTCAGTTCAGAGGTGGTGGACATGCTAACGCAAGTGGAGCTACTTTAAAGTCGTTGGATGAAGTTCCAGCTTTGATAGCAGCATTGGATAAAGCTGTCATCGACTATAAAGCCTCACTCACAGTAAAGGAAAACAACTAGAAATGTTTGCAGTCAACAATTTAGGAATGCAGTTCGGTGGAAGAAAATTATTCAGCGGACTTACTCTAACTTTTCAAAAAGGCGAATGCTACGGAATAATCGGTGCTAACGGAGCAGGAAAATCTACACTTTTAAGAATTCTCTCCGGGGATTTAGAGCCAACCGAAGGAGCAGTCGTTTTAGATAACAACGAAAGACTTTCAGTCTTAAAGCAAAATCACGATGCCTACAACGAAGAGACTGTTAGAAGAACAGTCTTGTTAGGAAATCCTAGACTGATTGAAGTTATGGAAGAAAAAGATGCTCTTTATTCCAAACCTGATTTCTCTGAAGAAGACGGAATTAAAGCAGGAGAATTAGAAGGTGAATTTGCAGATTTAGGTGGATGGGATGCTGATTCACAAATCGAGACATTACTTTCATCATTGGGTGTCCCTTCAGAGGATTATGACGTTCCTATGAAAGGCTTGGATGAAAAGATTAAAGTCAAAGTATTATTGGCTCAAGCTTTGTTTGGAAATCCCGACTACCTTTTGATGGATGAGCCTACAAATGGTCTTGACCCTATGGCAGCAGATTGGTTAGAAGAATATCTTTCAACCTATGAGAATACAGTTCTAGTTGTATCACACGATCGTTATTTCTTAAATAAAGTATGTACAAGAATGTTGGATGTCGATTATGGAAAGATTACCCCATTCATCGGAAACTATGACTTCTGGTACGAATCTTCTCAATTAGCTTTGAAACAATCTAGAGAAGACAACGCTAAAAAAGAAGAGAGAATCAAAGAATTAAAAGACTTCATCGCTAGATTTGCTGCTAATGCCGCTAAATCGAGGCAAGCCACTTCTAGAAAGAAAATGCTCGATAGAATCACCTTAGATGATATCAAGCCATCATCAAGAAAATATCCATTTATCGACTTCAGACCTGAGAGAGAAATTGGAAACGATTGTTTAGAAGTACACCATTTATCAGTTGAAGGAAAGTTCAAAGACATTTCTTTCACTTTAAATCACAACGAAAAAGTAGCATTTATCAGCGATGACACTTCAATAATATCTGCTTTATTTGATGTCATTGCCGGAAGGAATGAGAAATATGAAGGAAGATTCAAATGGGGTATCACAGTAACTAAAGACTACTTCCCCAATGACTTTTCCGAATTTGAAAATGTTACATGTTCTTTAGTAGATTATCTTAGACCCTATTCAAAGGAACAGTTAGATTCTTATATCAGAGGATTCTTAGGAAGAATGTTATTCTCTGGTGATGAAGCATTAAAACCTGTCAATGTTTTATCTGGAGGAGAAAAGGTAAGATTGAGACTGACTAGAATGATGATGAAGCCATCTAACTTCTATATCTTCGACGATCCCACCAATCATTTAGATTTGGAATCCGTTCAATCATTGAACCAGGCCTTGATAAAATTCCGTGGTGGTTTAGCTTTCCAATCTCATGACCGTGAATTTATCGAAACTATCGCAACTAGAATCATAGCCATTACAAAGGATGGGACATTCCTCGATTGGCGTGGTGATTATTCTTCATTCCTTCAAAAATTTTCAGAAATGACTAAAAGAAGAATGAAGTAAATTAATCTAAGAATAATAAAAGCAGGATTCAACAATGCTGAACCCTGTTTTTTATTTGCGTCAATATTTAATTTAATTAATATTTGTCTTAGTCATATCAACTGATATCGGTTATTTTTAAAATGTTTTTCTAGAACTTATCTATAGAAGTCAAACTAGTTTTATATCTTCTCAATGATCCATCTTTAGCAAACACAGGATCGAATGGATTTTGAATATCAATTGTATTAGTATCTAATCTTGAAACTAACCATTCATAAAATTCATCTACTGGCTTGCTAGACATAGGCTCCGATAAAATCACCTTTCCATTTTCTATCAACAAGCCGGTCGGAAACGAATAAACAAAAGGCAAGTCATTCAATAAATTCGAGGCTTTCTTATAATCCTCATACTTTATTTCAAAGATTAATACACCCGGATGTTCTTTTATTTCATTTTCTAATAAAGTACATCTGGGGCAGTTGTTTCCACTGACAAAAAGAATGATATCTTTTTTATCATTTACAGCTTTAATAAAACAATCAGTATCAATAGATACTCTTCCCACAAGACCTTTTACATTGTAATTTTTCATTGTAATTTTAAGATCCTCACTGTTTCCATAGCAATCATCAATTCCTCATCAGTAGGAATAACAATCATGGAAACTTTAGATTTATCAGTAGAAATAAGCCCTTCCTTTCCATTCTTCATGATTTCATTAACTTTGTCGTTCAAATCCAATCCCAATGCTTCTTTAGAAATATCGACTAACCCTTTTCTAAAAGAAACACAGTTTTCAAAGATTCCACCAGAAAATACTAAGGCATCGATTCTGCCTAATTCTACATAATATGATCCTATTTGTTTTGCTATCGAATGTAAGAATAAATCCTTAGCTAGAAGTGCTCTCTTATTATTGTCTTCATCGATAGCTTTCTTAATGTCTCTTACATCGTTACTAATTCCAGATACACCTAATAATCCAGAATGCTTAGTCAAAATATATTCTATTTGACCCGAAGACATCCCAGAAATATCCTCGATATAAGTGACAATAGACGGATCTAAATCACCACATCTAGTTCCCATCATAACCCCACCCAAAGGGGTCAAACCCATGGAAGTAGCGATACAAACTCCATTTTTAAATGCGGATAAAGATGCACCATTTCCTACATGCATGGTAATGATGTTTTTATTAGAAAAATCATTATTAAAATAATCTTTTACGCATCTATCATATAGATATTTGTGTGATATTCCGTGTGCGCCATACCTTCTTATGTGATATTTTTCAGTCAAATCATAATCTATAGGATAATATCTCTCATCATCTGGCAAATGACAAAACAAAGTCGTATCAAAAACAGCGACTTCACCAACATTTGGAATCTTCTTTTTAAATTCTCTATAACAAGCTAAGTTTGCTGGGTTGTGCAATGGAGCCAAAGGAACTAAATCTAATATTTTTTGTTCTACATCAGCATTGAATTCTACAGCATCATCAAAATAATCTCCACCTTGAACCACACGATGCCCGATTCCTTTTATTTCACTTAAATCATTAACAACACCTGTAGTAACCATCAAATCAATTATGCAATCCACAGCATCTATAAGTGTCTTTCCACTCATAGGATACACTTGAGCATCTTTACCTTCGATAGTCACTTTGCATGTCGAATTAGTGCCTAATCTTTCAACAACAAAATAAGCTAATAGCTTTTTTTCAGGCATTAAAAATAATTTGCATTTAATAGAACTAGATCCAGAGTTAACAGACAATATTTTAAAAGACATGCTGTTTAGCCTCCAAAGTCGATATATATTTTAAATCAAACCTTATGCTTTTTATAGATTTAATTAAGAGAAGTCAAACTATTCCATTTCAATTGTTGCAGGTGGTTTAGATGTGTAATCGAAGAAGACTCTACTCACATGGTCCACTTCATCTACAATTCTATCTGCAATTCTAGTCAAAATCGAATAAGGCAAATCAAAAGGCTTAGCAGTCATAAAATCGATTGTTTTGACTGCTCTTATAACAACAGCATAATCATATGATCTGCCATCGCCTTGAACACCTACAGTTTTCATATTAGTCAAAGCAGCATAATACTGACTGATTTGTTTATCATAACCCGCATTCTTAATCTCTTCTCTCAAAATATAATCAGCATCCTGAACTATCTTTACTTTTTCAGCTGTTACTTCTCCTATAATTCTTATTCCTAACCCTGGTCCTGGGAAAGGTTGTCTAAAGACTAAAGATTCAGGCAATCCTAAAGACAAACCGGTTCTTCTAACCTCATCTTTGAACAAGTATCTCAAAGGTTCTACAAGACCTTTGAAACCAATATCTTTTGGTAATCCACCGACGTTATGGTGGGATTTGATTTTAGCTGAGTTTCCACCTAAACCCGATTCAACCACATCAGGATAAATTGTTCCTTGAGCTAAATAATCAATTTTGCCTAACTTATCAGCTTCCTTTCTAAATGTCTCTACGAATAGCTTTCCAATTATCTTTCTTTTTTCTTCTGGCTCTGTAATACCAGCTAAAGCTTTATAAAAATCATTAGAAGCATCGACATATTTAAAATCTAAATCAAAGTTTTTAAAAGTATCTATTACTTCTTCAACCTCATTTTTTCTCAGCAATCCGTGATTTACAAACACACAGGTAAGTCTCTTACCTATTGCCTTAGAAAGTAATGCAGCTGTAACTGAACTATCGACTCCACCAGATAAGCCCAACAAAACTCTTTCATCTGGTTTTACTTTTTCTTTTATTTCTTTAACCTTATCTTCAATAAAGTTCTCCATTGTCCAATTCTTGTCAGCTTTTACTATTTCAAATAAAAAGTTTCTAATTATTTGTTGTCCAAATTCAGTATCGTTTACTTCCGGATGGAATTGAACACCATATATTTTTCTTGTTTCATCACTAGCTATTGCATTAGGACAGTTATCAGTTTCTGCATTTTTAATAAATCCACTAGGAAGTTTTGTGACTGAGTCATTATGAGACATGAAAGATATAAAAGAAGAAGGGATATTCTTCAAGAGCAATGAATCGCTATTGATAACATTTACTTTGGCATTTCCGAATTCACTCTTGTTTAAGCCTTTAACTTCTCCACCTAAATAATATGAAAGAAGTTGGAATCCATAGCATATTCCTAATACCGGAAGCTTAGATTCCAATACTTCTTTAGGAAGAGAAAAAGAGTTAGATTCATAAACACTATGAGGTCCACCAGTCAAGATGATTCCTATTACATTTCCTTGCTTAAGTTTTTCAGGTGCATCTTTATAAGAACAAATTTCAGAATATACTCCCTCGTCTCTAACTCTTCTACAAACCAACTGATTGTATTGACTTCCATAATCCAAGACTAATATTTCTTTTCTCATAATGTATGACCTCATCCATATAAGATTCTAGCAAATGAATTGAATTATATTTATGAAATGTCTTTCATTTTATCTAAAAAGGCCATGAACACTAATTCATGGCCTTATCTTTTCTTTAAAAAGCAAAATTATTTCTTACTGTTCAAAGGAATCAAAAGCAAAGCAATCACTCCTGATACTATTCCACAGATTCCAGAAAGAATGGATCCACTTCCTAGTTTATCAGTAGCTTTGAAACCAATCTTTTCAAGTGTATTTATAGTCTTGTTAACACCGCTCATATCGAGTTGGTCTTTAATCAAAGGCAATAAGCAGAAACACATTATTCCACCAGCTAATAAGCATAAGAATGATAATAGAGGTAAAACATATTTGACCAATCCATTTCTGTTAACCTTAGGAATAAATGAAAGAACTAAATATGTAACCAATAGAACTATTCCTATTACAAATAAGCAAAATATAGCAATCAATCCACCGTTTTGATTTTCTAAATCAACTTCCTTGGAATAATCGTTAACAGCCGGAATACTTCCTTTTAATATAATCGACCCACCCCAAGCTAATGTGAATCCAGATATAGAATATCCAACTGAATAAGTGTTGTTTCCTAATGTATAACTAGATGACCAATCGTAGAATGGCATCATCATGGAAACAACAGCACCAACTCCAACTACAATCGCAAGAAGCACAAATAGAACCATCAATAAAGAAATCTTCTTTTTACTTTTAACCCTTCTTTTACTAGCCATTTTTCTTTCTCCTTTTTAATATCTTTATTATATTAAATCAATGCCAAAAACAATTTCTATACTTGTTCAAGATATTAAACATATAGGCACAAACTGGTAATTATCTTCACCGATATATTTAAAAATACAATGAACAAAATTCAGTTTTTTATAAAAAAAGTAGAAAAACAAGAAAAATAAGAGTAAAATACTATGGCTTTCGAGGAGTAGCGTAGCTTGGTTTAACGCGCTTGCTTTGGGAGCAAGAGATCGTGAGTTCAAATCTCTCCTCCTCGACCACTAGAAATTAACAGTTTGATACTCAATAGTATCAAACTTTTTTGTTTACCAAAAATAATTTATTCTCATTTGTCTTATGATATTGAGAGAGGTGATAAATATGCTAAAAATTTACGGAAGTGAGATGTGCCCTGATTGTGTGGCTTGTAAAAAGAATTTTGATTTCTATCATATCGAATACGAATTCATCGACATAAATAAGACTTTGAAAAATCTCAAAGTTTTTCTAAAGCTAAGAGATACTTTACCAGTCTTTGACCATTGCAAAGAAATAGGCGATATAGGACTCCCAGCTTTAGTCAAAGAAAACGGGACTGTCTTCTTATCATGGGAGAAATTCTTAGAAGAAAACAATCACAAAGTTCTCGAATTCAAAGAGGAAGATATTAAAGTTTGTTCTTTAGACCACAAAGGTTGCTAATTAGACCAACTAAAATTTTCTCTACCTGCTCCTATTTCAAAATTATATTTAGTCCTCAATCAGTCATCATATACTGAGCTTGAGAAATGACACCATCGATGGCGGAATCTCTATATTCAGGTGGATATCCATATTTCTTAAGGCATTTCTTAATGGCTATCCTCATTTTAGCCCTCGTCGATTCCTTGCTAGACCAATCGGTTGTAGCGTATTGATCAACGATATCTTTCAAATCATGCGCGATAAGTTTAAGAGTTTCATCATCTAATAATTCCTTGGCAGATTTATCCCTAACCAAAGCATCATAAAACGCACGTTCTCTTCCATTAATACCTAATTCCTGAGCTTTTTTCTCGTCTCCAACTAACTCTTGAGCGAACTGAACCAATTTAACAATGGTTTCGTCGGCAACAAATTTCTCATCGCGGTCGTTGTATTCTTCAAGAATCTTCCTTAAGCGCTTTGAATATTCTTGGGATTTCAAATAATTATTCTTTCTACTTTCGGCAATAGCTCTCTCCAAAAGTTCACGGGCAATTTGGACAAAAATCATTGGGGGATTGCTCTTGCGCAACTCTTCAATTTTCTTTTCGCTCAAAAGTTCAATAACATTAACAGAATCATCATGTTGAGTGAGCACTTTAACCTCATCGCCTTGAATGGCATCCGCCAATAAGCCGGCGACATATTTATTCATATCAGCCACGGAAACTATGATTGGGTTAGAGCGAAGTTTAAGAATATAGCTTCTAATTGCTAAATAGTAATAAACGTCATTTTTTTCTTCTTCACTAGCAATGCCTCCACATGCAACAAAGGCATGTTTGATAGAAATCGAAAGGTCATCCATAAAGGAATCCTCTCTCTTTTTCTCTTCCAAAACGAATTGTGCTCCGTCCTGGATAGCTGTAAACCTAGTCAAGGAATCGTTTGAAAAGAACTTTGATTTATCAATCTTATAGAACCACTCATTCAAAATATTGAGTTTTTCTATAAGGAGATTGTGAATCTCGTTCTTGACGTCTTGAAGATTGGTTTCTCTATCACGGTCTGTATATTCTGACAATGCAGCTTCCAATGCTTTGCCTAATCCGATGTAATCCACAACTAAGCCAGATGATTTGCCTGGATATACACGATTTACACGAGCAATAGCCTGCATCAAAGCATAAGACTTAAGTCTCTTAATAAAATACATGACATCCAAATCTGGAACGTCGAATCCGGTAAGCCACATATCGACGACGATGGCTATCTTGTATTTGGAATTATCATTTTTGAATTCTTCACCCAATTCTTTTCTATGAGCCGAATCTCCAAAAGCCATTCTTGCTTCTTCGTCATCTTTGTTCGATTCGGTGACGACCAAAATAGTTTTTTCTTTATATTCTGGCTTAAGTTCAACGATTCTCTTATACAGCTTTAAAGCCCCTTTTCTGGTTTGGCAAACAATCATCGCTTTGCCATGAAGGAAACCCTTCCTTTCCTCATAATGAGCAAGAATATCCCTTGCAAACAAATCGATAACTGAGTCTTGCTCAAGGATGCCAGAAAGCTTAAGCATCTCACGTTTGGATTTTTCAATGGCATCCGGTGTGCTTTGCTCCGAATTCTCTATATCATCGTAGTAATGGTCAATTTGAGCCAAAACATCTTCGTTGGTCCATACTTTGGCAAGCCTGGATTCATAATAAAGTTTAACCGTCGAACCATCGATAATAGACTGCGTCATATCATAAACATCGATGATGTCGCCAAAAATGTCAGTCGTTTGTTTTTCTTTGTTTGAAATTGGGGTTCCTGTGAAACCGATAAAGGTGGCGTTTGGCAAGGCATCACGAATATATTTTTCGATTCCGTATTTGAAGACTGGCGAAAGCTCGCCTTCTTCGCTCTTCTCATAATGAATTGTCTCATAGATGCCGTAATGGCTTCTATGGGCCTCATCTGTCATAACGATAATATTATTTCTATCATTTTCTGGGAGATTTTCCTTATCGAATTTCCCAATTGTAGTGAAAATAATTCCGCCTTGCTTAACCGTTCCTAATTTTCTAACTAAGTCAGCGCGGCTAGTGACAATAACCGGGTCGGTTTTTAAATATTCTCTCGCACTACAAAAAATCTTATATAGCTGATCATCAAGATCAATACGATCGGTAAGCAAAACAATGGTAGGAACGCCCAAAGAAGTTTCTTGTAGAAGCCTATGAGTTAGCATAACCATGGAGAAGGATTTTCCACACCCCTGAGTGTGCCAAACAATGCCAGCTTTGCCGTTTCCGACAGGCTTTATGGCTGAATTGATGGATTTGATGGATTTAAGAACGCCAAAATACTGATGGTATTGCGCCATAATTTTGATAGGTTTATCGTTCTTGTCTTCGATGAAGAAGAGGTTGTTTTTTATTACATCCAATAATCTAGCTTTATCAAAAAGGCCTTCGATAAGGACGTCTAATGTCTTAACAAAATTTTTATCATAACCTTTTTCACCTGCAACAGACTTCCACTCAGAAAAACGGTCTTCCTTGGACGTAAGTGTTCCAACTTTTGTATTGACGCCATCGGAGATTACCAAGAATGCGTTATAGTTAAACAAAGTCGGAATATCAAAACGGTAACCATTCTTTTCTGAATCTCCCCCAAGTTGCATATAGGCATGGTGTAATGTTGCTTTGGTTCCATTCTCGTCGAATGTCTTCAATTCCATGACGATTAAAGGTATTCCGTTGATATAGACAATTACATCCGGAATGCGTGTGTCATGTCCCTCTCTGAACTTTATTTGATGGGTAACTTGGAAAACATTGTTTTCAGGATGCTCGAAATCAACAAGTTTTATCAAGGGATTTACGGCATAATCCTTATCTTCAACCGTTATGCCTTCAACAAGCATCCTATGGAATTGATAATTCCTTTCAAACAAAGAGGGATTATCGATTCGCTGTATGGTTTTGACGGCTTCTTCAATGATTCTGCGTTCTTTTACTGAATTAATCTTTAACAAGCAGCTTTCCAAAAGCTCCACATTGATGAAATCATCAAGGTTTCTTGTAGAAAACCATTCCGAAGAATCTGGCTCGGCTAGTTCATATCCTTGTTTTTGAAGCAAAGCGATTATGCTTTCTTCCACCACGCTTTCGTAAACCATGCTTATCCCCTCCCTTCTATTTCAAAATCCAATATCCGTATCGCTTCGACCCAGCTCTCTTAATCAAACCCATTTCCTGTAATTTGACCATGCTCTTCTTGATCATAGAGACGCTGAAGCTGGTTGCTTTTGCAAGTTCATCACCTGTCATTCTCGGATTACGTTTCAAAGCTTCCAAAATCGCTTTTTGGCCATCGCTCAATACGAGCGATTCGCTTTGTTTTTCACCGACAAATGCCCATGTGGGCTTAAAAGCGAATGGAATGGTAACCGTTAGATAATTGTCCGATATTTTAAAAGCCCCTTTCCCGTATTTGCTCAAAATGGTCGGAACGCCATGCCCGGTTTGCTCTGCGTATTCGGCCGAATTGAAAATCATCCACAAAGCTTTGTTGATTGGGTGGGATGTGCCCTCGTAGAACTCATCCAAAGTTAGGCCATAAGGAAGGCCGCCATAAGAAACAATTTCCAATCTATCGCTATAGATATAAATAGCAGGTGGAATCATGTCCATCCACGAATTGTGAACGCATGCATTCTTCCATGCTTCTTGAAATGATTCGGTATCAAAAAGGTATAGGTCTCTTTTCCCACTTTTCTTTTCTAGGTCAACGTTTGTCTCATTAAGAGCCTCGACATAGTCCATAGCCTGTTGCAAAGCGAGCAATAGGCACTGGTTCCCAAACTCGGTGCGCTGAGCCATCGAGGTTTTGCCTACTCCAGCAAAGCGCACCACTTTTATCGAGATGTTGGACTGATCGGACAGGATGAACGCCATGATGTTGTATTTGCCTTCGGTGTTCTTAAGTCCCTTTGCTTTCACCAAGCTAGAAGTTGATAGTACGTGATATCCTTTCGAAACTAGTATGGATGCGAATTTCTCGAAAGTAAGGTCCTGCCTAGTCGATTCAATCTCGCTGATGAAATCAAAGCCCGCTCCGGTGAACATCTTTCTCAATGCTTCCCTGGTTATTTTCTTATCCTCGTCAGCGGAGCGAATCAGGTATTGCCCATACGCAGAATAAGGAATGTCACTTCCGGTAGCTTCTACTTTGATGACTTTTAAATTTTCACTTGGGCCATCTAACGCCGTAATTGTTGGAATGATGGCCGGTTCAATATTGAAGGATATCGCTTGAGAGATATCCCTAAGAGTTTTGTCGTTCGCCTCTTGCCCAATGACCTTGCCTTTGTTTGTGATACCAAAATAAAGGATGGCACGCTTGTTCTTATTGAGCATGGAAGCAATCGATTTGATTCCTTCCTTTAATTCTCCCGTCGATTCCTTAAACTCCACCGTTTCGCTTTCTTTACCAAAATCCAACATTATTTGTCACCTCTATAATTCAGAATTAGTATACAAAAGTTCAGCTTAAAGTTCAATCCAAAGTTCAATTTATAGTTCAATCCTTAGTTCATTCTAAAGAGCATAAAAAGGCATAATTTTCAATTCATAGTTGACACTATAGGAACCATTGACGATTTGATCGAAAATTCGTTAAATATTAAAGAAAACCTTTCGAAATTATCACATCTATCGCTTGATGAAAGTACTAAATTCAGGTCAAAGAAAGTGAGGCTTTGCACTATAGCGTCCGTTTCTTCTGGAAAAGCAAAAAATAAAATTGTTAATGGAAGATATCCTCTTATTGGGGCTAATGGACAAATCGGATTATCTAATGAAACTAATGCATGTGATTATTCTATAGTAACAGGTAGAGTGGGGACATTAGGAAAGTTTCAATATTTTGATTCAAAAATCTGGTGTTCAGATAACACACTCATAATTGATTCTAAATTTCCAACGATTACATTCTTATTTTTAAAAAATCATTTTGATTTCAAGACAATTAAACGAGGTTCCACACAGCCTTTGCTTACACAAATGGATTTAGGACAAATCGAAATACTCATTCCAACAGATCCTGAAGCAACTGAATCAAAATTGACCATGTATCAAAAATATATATGGAATATTGAAAAACAAATTGAAGTGCTTAAATCATTAAAAAATATCCTTCTTGCAAAATACTTTTAGATTTTTTTGAAATCTGATTCATTTTTGGTATCTCCTAATGTCTTAGGAGGCATTCAAAATGCAAAGTTTCAAAGATTTTCTTAAACATGAGAATCTGTCAAAAAACACGATAGATTCTTATCAATCTTCCGTTGATCTATTCTTCTCTAGATATGAAAAGGTCACGAAGGATAACTTACTTTCCTTCAAGGCGTTCCTGGTCGATTCCTATAAAGGGAAGACCATTAACCTAAGGCTACAAGGCATAAACAAATACCTCGACTTTATTAAAAAGCCAAGTTTGAAGTTGAAGTTTGTTAAACTCCAGCAAAAGACATTTCTTGAGAATGTCATTAGTGATGCAGATTACGAATTCCTTAAAAACAAACTTTGGAAAGATAAAAACTATGATTGGTATTTTGTAGTTAGGTTTTTAGGAGCGACTGGAGCAAGAGTCTCCGAATTGATTCAATTCAAATATGAGAACGTTACAAGAGGATATATTGATCTATATACGAAGGCAGGAAAGATAAGAAGAATCTTTATTCCTTGTTCATTACAAAAGAAATCAATTGATTATTACACGTCTATAAATAGAACATCAGGTTATCTTTTCTTAAATGCTCAAGGGCAACAAATAACTACACGTGGCCTTTCTCATCAATTAAAGCAATTAGCAAAGAAATACAAAATGAATCTCTCTGTAATATACCCGCATTCCTTTAGACATCGTTTTGCAAAGAATTTTTTAGAGAAGAATAAGGATATCGCTTTATTAGCTGATTTGATGGGACACGAATCCATTGAAACAACAAGAATCTACCTAAGAAAAACAAGCGAAGAGCAAAAAGAGATTGTCGATAAAATCGTCACTTGGTAATCAATGGAAAAACTTCTGAAGCAGGATTTCTTTTTGAATGTTTAAAAGGGAATTTTGCGTTCTTAAATTACAGATTTGATTTAGACAGAAATCGAAGAAATCAGTTGTTTTGCCATCTAAATCATCGATTATTTGAAGTTCGCATACGAAAGATTTGTCAGTATGAGGAATAGCAGATCCTGTGGTATTTTTCATTATCTCTTCTTCGAATTTTGATAAGCCAAAATACAAAATCGACGATTTTATTTGCGATGAGGATAGTTTAGCAAGTGTAGAACCCACATAACCTTTATTTCCCGTGAAAACCTTTCCGCTAGAAGCTCCATCCATTACCATCAAGACATCATTTTCATCGCAAGCTAGTCCTTCAGAAGAAAACTGTGTATAAATATTCGATGCCAAATCATCAATTACCAAATATGGTAAACCTTCTTCTTTTGACACAAATTTCGGCTGTTTTCCTTTGATAAATTTTAGCCTTTTTCCAATTGCTGATTTGGGGTAAACCTTATAAAGGAACTCATATTTTTGAGTTGCTAAGCTTTTGATTTTGCTTATTTTCTCTTGGTTAAATTCAATAAAGCTGTCTACACTTCCTATAGTGTCAACTAGTTAGAAGAAAAATACTTGCAAAGTAGTGTCGCTTTCTGCGTTTTTAAGGATATGTTTTCTTTCTGCTTAAGTTTAATTAGTTCAAAAAGTGAGTGCGTTTTCTTATTAAACGTGTTCAACGACTCCTTGCTCGGAATCGCGAATGGAAAGTTTTTTATAATTGTCGAATTTACAGCCTTACCTATAGAACTGGTATTATCCCCGTCAGATAAAAAATTGCATCTTTGTAGATAACAAAATAAATAATTTCTATATTCGAAATCGGCTTTAAAACACGCAATTGCCTCATTGGTAACCATATTTGCGCCCGCTATAGCTGTTCTTCCAACCGTTAACTTAAAGCTAAGCAATACATCTCCTTCTTTCACAATTGGAATGTTGAATTTTTTTAAAGCATCTTTTGTAAGAAATTGAGATGTCTCAAAAATATAAGTTGAATTTTGAGCCATGTCCTTGATTGATAACCATTTCACGTTTCCTCTTGAAGAACTGCTAAACCATTTGCTTTCTTTTGTAGGCGGAGTTCTTCCTATTGTTATGACAAAGAAATCTTTTAAAATAGAGATGCCCGTTTCAACAATAATCGTATCGTAAAAAGCGTTAATTAGGCTTCGAGCATTCGCAATTATTTCCTCGTTTTTTTCCATCAGATCGTCGATGCTTCCTATAGTGTCAACTAGTTAGAAGTATTTTTTTAGTAACAACACCTTTATTTCTTTTAATTTTGATATTTCAAACGAGTTGTTGAGCATTTCTAAATATACTTTTTCAATATTTTTATTTGCTGATAAAGCATAATCATTCAATTGAATTTTTATTTTTTCTAACATGGGTTTCGTGATGAACTTAATTACTGAACCTTGGGAAATCTTCTTCAGTTTGTTTATGCTCGCTTCACATTGTTTCAAAAACAAAAAGAAATATGATTGTGGTTCTAAAACATATGTTCGCTGATAGGCATTGAATTTTCCTTTGTAGAACTTGCAATTTATATCTCCATTGCCTGCAATAATTATTGCCTGAGTATCAAAAGCATAACTATTGATTAGTGATTGTTCACGGCTGCACGTGAAGAATGGGTACCTTCCATTGACTTCGCAAGCATCGGCATTTAATTTACCAGTTTTAATCTTGCAGCATTCTTTTATACTTAGCTGTGTTTTGGAAGAATCTAATAGTTGATATGATTCATATAAGTCTGTAGAAAACTGCTTCAACTTCTTATTCAATACTTCTCTATTTTCAATCAAATCGTCAATGGTTCCTATAGTGTCAACTATCAAGAAAAATATTTTGACAATAGAAGTGATTTCTGATTTTCTAAAATATCTATTTCAGAGGTTAAGATATTAATTTGATTTTGATAATTTTGTAAATTCTCAGATAATTTTTCAAAGCCTTGTGAAGGACCGGTGAAAAGATATGTCTGTAAAGCTTGTTTGCTCAAATGAACGACAGTGGTGCCACTGCAAAAACCTAACGCGTGTTTTTTAAACAAGTTACTGTTTAGTATTCTAAAGATTAATGCATTACTAAATTTGTTAGATTTTGGGAAGACTTTTACCAAATCCATTGAATAAGTGAGAGAAGAATATGTTCCTTTAGTAGGAACCAAAATTGGACGCCCAATAATATCCTGATTTTTTGTGAGGTCTGTATGACAAACCAAAATATCATTGATATTACATCTTTTTTCGTTAGGAATCTGTTTGTTGGGACACAACGATTTTATTCCTTCTCGTCTAAAACCGTTGTCTCTTTCAATACATTTTATAGATATCATCCCCATAGAAGACTCTTTTAGTTCGTTACCTTTATATGAATAGCCTGTAATAAAATCGCATATTTCTCGCAAGGCGTATGTTTTTTTTCTGACGGAAGCAAAATTTGCATCAAAAGTTTTCTGAGCCAGTTGGTCAATCTTTGCTATTGTTTGTAACTTTTTCTCTATCAAATCGTCAATGGTTCCTATAGTGTCAACTATGTGACGCTGTTCGCTAGATGAATGCATTTTAACCTTCAGTTTCAAAAGATTTTCTTGACTAACTTTCAGTTGAACAGCCCCGGTAATAATTTGATTAATGTTTATTTGGCTCAAATTGTAGTACAAATACTTATTGAGTATTCCCTCTTTAGCTCTTAAAACATGAGCATGATTACTTACCCAAAACTGTTCATCTTTCTTGGTTAGTTTTACAACAGGTTTACCATCATTCGTTCTTACTGAACCGTCTTCTGCCACTAGAATGTATTCGCCTGAGAAAATGAATTTATTGATTGAATCTATTGCTCCGTTTGCGCTGTAATAAGGATATTTGCCCTGAATACCTAATCTCGTCATTGTTGATAAAGGCTTTCTTAAATTATCGTAAACGTCAACGACTTCTCTTAATTGGACTTCTTTCATAAGGACGTTACCTCCTAGTGTCAACTATGTGTTGCTGTGTTGATGAATCGTGCACGTTCAAAACAACATTGCATAGTTTATCTTTATTAATGGATTGATAGATGGTACCGGATGATGCAGAAGTGAAAGCCGACTTATTTCCTTCTAGCAAATAAAATAAATATTTTTGGCTAACTTTCGTTGCATGAATTGAAGCCAATCCACGGCCAATTGCAGTAAATCTCTGACAAAGATTTACATCTCCGACAGGCGCTCTAACTGTAAATAAAACATCGTTTTCGTTAGCACTTTTGTTAAATTGAGTTGTCCAGGTATCGTATGACGGATAGATTCTTCCAAATGTTGTGCACCCCTGCAAAAAAGGAGTTCCTATTCCATCGGAGTTGTAGCAACTTGATAGAGGGGACTGGCCCATAGTTATATTGGCTATTTCAGATAGTTTTTGTTTCATAAGTGATTTAATTTAAGAATTATGGATAAAGTTTTAATTAAAGATATAGCAGAAGTTGTGAATGGCTCAACGCCTTCTACAAAAGAAAATTCTTATTGGGATGGAAATATTCCTTGGATAACACCTAAAGATTTATCAGCATTTTCAGGTAGATATATTTCAAGCGGAGAAAGAAATATCACCAAAGAAGGATATCTAAGTTGTTCCACTACGCTTGTTCCTAAAAATACTATTCTTTTGACCTCCAGAGCTCCAATTGGATATTTGGCGATTGCCAAGAATGATTTATGTACTAATCAAGGCTTCAAATCTTTGATTTGCAATCAAAGCAAAATTTTGCCTTTATATATGTTTTATTGGCTTTCAACAAAAATTGAATTTTTGAAGAGCATTTCTGGTGGCGCGACATTTAAAGAGCTTTCAAAAACCTCTTTAGAAAATGTCGTAATGGATCTTCCAAACATTCTTCAGCAGCAACACATAGTTGACACTACTTCATCTCTTCAATAAGAATTTGTTTCACTTTGTCTTCTAATTCTTTTCCCTCCTCCATTAATTTGAATAATTCGGCAGATGTCTTCTTAAGCTCTTCCTGAATCTCTTCAGGAGTCATCTTATTAGAATCATCTACGCCAACGTATCTTCCAGGGTTCAAAGAAAAATCTTTTTCTTTGATTTCCTCAATAGAAGCCTTTTTACAGAAGCCAAGTACATCCTTATAGTCTTCATTTTTCTTATAAGCATGGTATGTCTTGGCTACTTTATCAATGTCTTCAGGATCCAACACTCTAAGTTTTCTAGAGATCATTCGACCCATTGAAGAGGCATTAACAAACAAAATATCCGTATCAGTTTTGCCACGGTTCAAAACCCAACATTGAACGCTAATACCAGTGTTGGCGAATAATTTATCCGGCAAATCAAGAATGGCATCTACCTTACCAGCTTCCACCATGGCTTTGCGAACATTTAAATCAACACCGCCACTAGTAGTAGCGCCATTTGGCATAAGAATGGCCGCCAATCCTTTTGGAGCCAGCTTTGCGTACATTAATTCAAGCCAAGCATAGTTTGCGTTCTTTTCATCGGGTTTACCGAATATCCACCTAGCGTCGCCTTCTAATTCTGCTTTCCAATAATCTTTGGAATTATAAGGCGGATTTGCAAGAATATAATCAGCACGTAAATCCTTATGCTTATCATCAGTAAAAGAATCGCCATTGCTTTCGCCCAAATCGCCTTCTATGCCACGAATAGCAAGATTCATTTTTGCCATCTTCCAGGTACCAGGATTTGATTCCTGACCATAGATAGAGAGGTCATCAACCAGTCCTTGATGTTCTTTTACGAATTTTTCACATTGAACAAACATACCGCCGGACCCACAGCAAGGATCATAAACACGGCCCTTATGAGGTTCAATGATATCAACCATCAATTCAACGATAGACTTTGGAGTAAAGAATTCTCCACCCTTTTGCGGCATATACGTAGCGAAAGCTCCAATATAATATTCGTAGACTTGACCAAAAAAATCTCCATCAGCATCTTCCATATGAAGATTTGTGGTAAAGAAATCAACCAATTCGCCTAAAGCCTTTTTGTCTAAGTCGCTCTTTGAATACGTTTTAGGAAGAATGCCTTTTAATTGATTATTATGCTTTTCAAGCAAGATAAACGCTTCATCTATTTTTTGCCCCAATCCAGGGCTTTTAGAATACTTAGCTACGTTATCCCATAAAGCTTCTTTCGGAACAATAAACACGTGATCAGCGATATATTCGTCTTCATCGTTTTCTGACCCTTCCCCTTCTTTAACCAGAGCATTGTATTTGGCCATATATCGATCACTGACATATTTCAAGAAGACCAAGCCCAAAACAACGTTCTTATAATCAGCAGGGTCACATTTATCGCGGAGTTTTTCGGCGGCACCCCACAACACTTTTTCATCAATAGTTGCCATATGCTAATCCTCTACTTTGATTTTATGTTTCTTACAAAGACACATAATTTCTCTTTTTGCTTTATAGACAGGCTGATGATGCCCATTCTCCCAACGATTCACGGTTGCAAAAGAAATATCAAGCAACTCGGCCAGCTCCGTCTGCGATAAGAGAAGCTCTTCTCTCAGAGCCTTTATTGCCTTTGAAAAATTCATCACAAATATTATAACAAGTTTATAGAAAGATTTTCTATTTCAAAACAGTTAATTCCATATTTCTACTGCATGCGCGCCATTCAAAGACTTCTAAAACCTGGTTGCATCATCGTCACTCATCCAAAAGCAAGACTCAATTTCGAGCTAATCAACCTATTTCCAACCTTTTCAATCAAACTATACCCCATTTTTGTCCCTTTTAGGCCGAAAAATGATTCTTCGGGTTGGGTGTATAGTTGCATTATATCCTGAAAACGCAGAAAATAAGGAAACAATCGATTTCAATAAAAGCCCATGAATAAGGGCTTTTTCATCTATTCCTTCCGTCGTGTAAACATACCCTCCACCTATCCCCATTTCGATACTAGGTAGGATGGGTGTTCATTTTTGATGTTGACCTATTTTCCCATACGAGTAAAGTCCTGTTTTTTACCGGTTTACCGCCAATTAGCCCATTTTTGCAATAAAAAGAGGATTTCCCTCATTTTTAGAAAGAAGGAAATCCGTCAATTTTTATCGATTTTCGGCCTTTTTCAGCCGTTTTTATGACTCAGCAACACTACCGTCTCGACATACATAGATTGGATGCGAGGAACATGTCTACCAATACAGGGTAGGTTATGGAAGGAACAGATCTACTGAATGCATTTTTCAACATGTCTACTGGAAATTAAAGACAACATCTTTAGTAGTTGGAAACTAATGGGATTGAGTCGCCCAAAAACTGTTTAATTTCCTGATGCCCGAATTTTCCATTTCCGACATAGTGGACGGACTTGATTTGATTCATGTACCTCTGAATCGTTCTTGACGATACACCGAAGTACTCGGCAATTTTCTTTCCTTGTGATTTCTTAGTTACTCTTTATGAGTTTTTTGAGCTCTTCTTCGCCGAAGGAAGGATGAGTGCCAGACGACTCTCACGCCAACAAGGATTTATCAAAAATGACTATTTGACGATTCTCCAGCTCCCCTCCTTTTGGATTTCTTTCTCTCGACGATACCTTTATCCTGAAGCGATGCGACGATTCTCGAAACGGCCCTTCTAGATATTCCCATCCTGTCACTGACGTCAGATAGGGATATGCTCGGATTAGAGCTATTCCTAAATCTGTCTTTATATAAAAGCCAAATCCTGGTTTGGCTTTTATTTTGCCTTCTTTTAATTCAAAATAGAATTTTTGTTGATACATAGCAGTAGGTGCACGGTAAGAAAATCAATATAAATAAAATGCACCGCATTTAGCGGTGCATCTCATCAAATCAAATCATCATTAATTATCAGATCTTGAATATCCATTCTTCATAAGGCAACTAGCATTATAAAGAACATTGCCCAACACTTTATCAGTCTCTTTTTGATAAACATCCGATATTTCTTGATTAGCCTTGACAATTAATTCTTTGACAGCATCTTTATTTTCGATTGCTAACTTATCATATTTGTTAATCAATTGATGACCTAAAGACATAGTCTTCTCTTGATATCTTTCAATATGAACTATAGCAGTGTTGAAATGTGCATCGGCCAAAGCAGCAACAAGTCTAGAAGACCAATATAAGTTGTTAGTATCGACTTTCAAAGTAGTATTACCTAAATAAGATGGAACAACATCGGTGTTGGTAAAGAAAGGAATCAATGTGTTGAACACATTTGATGCAAAGCCAATCCATTCAATAGATTTCATTCCTTCAGGAGCATATCCACGAACTTGAAGGACTGCCATAAAACAAGTTCTTGAAATTCCTATAGGTCTATACTTTCCTTTTTCAGCAGAATCGTTGAATCTTGCATAGCAGTCGTATTTAGTTCCTTGATAATGAGAAGCCTGAAGATACTTAATATCTTCAACGGAAACTTTATGAGCTGGTTTAAAAGCCCAAGGAATATCATCGGATTCAGGTTGATAATTTCCTTCAATCAACAAATTCTTATTCAACTTGGATAACAAATACCATGCACGAGGAGTGTTGTATACATGATCAGAATCAGTATAGCTACCAAACACAAGACGAGGATTGAAATGACCATCTAAGTTTAAATCTAAATGATTCTCTTCTATGAATTCTCTTAAATCCTTTGAGCAAAGATTGTTCTTTCCTTCACCATAGGCATCATCGAAATCAAATCTATCGAGACCGAATTGGTTAGGCATAATAACGACTTCATCATCATCGACACGTCTTGCAATCCAATGATGTCCACCGATTGATTCCAACCACCAAATAGAGTCTTTATCAGAAAAGGCAATTCCGTTAGATTCATAAGTTCCATACTTTTCTAACAAAGCACCTAATCTCAAAACACCTTCCTTTGCAGAATGAATATAAGGAAGTACAATAGCGACCAAATCCTCTTCACCTATTCCACCTGCAACTTCAGGCTTATCGCCTTCAGCGGGTTGATAATTGACCATAGGATCAGCTCCTAAGACCAAAGGATTAGATGTGATTGTTTCTGTAGCTGTCATTGCAACATCTTCGCTGTTGATTCCGCTAGCAGCCCAAATTCCTTTTCTGTCATCGACAGAAGGCATAGCTGTATAAGACAAGGGATTATCAGTTAATTCAATAGTTAAATGAGCAATCTTAGATTTATAAATTCTAGGTTGCTTGCTAGGAGATACAACCTCCAATCTCTTTGCTTCAAATACTCCTGTAGGAGCATCATCGTTACGTGAAATCAATGTGGATCCATCATAACTAACGCCTTTACCGACCAATATAGTTGTACAAGCCATAATAAATAATTTATTCCTCCAAACATTTAATAAATATAATAGTAAAAAGAGAAAAATTAAAGAGATATAAGCTTTGTTGTTGCTAAGCATTACTATTTGTTGTGCAAAATTAGAAATAAATGAGTATTTACTATGAAAATAAAAATATTCTTTTGTTGTTACCACTGCTCTTATTAGGATGTGGTAAAAAGTCTATCAATACCACAAGCAAGACAAGTCCAAATACATTTCAAACAAATAATTCCAGTCAATCAACAACAAATAAGATTGAAATCGACAACCATCAAAACAAATATGATGATGTCAATTATTATGTGACTGATGAAATAGAGTATTATTCAACTGTCACATCTAGCACCAAACATGCCTATCTAACACTCTCCTAAAATTTTGATTCAAATAAAAAGTATCCAGTCTTGTATTTGCTTCATGGGTTGATACAAACACATAAGAACTGGGCTCAGTCGTGCAAAGCAGACATAATCCTATCTAATTTAGTCTATAGTGGATCAGCAAAAGAAATGATCATCGTAAGTGCTAATTCTTTATGCACCAGTAGTGAGTCAAATCCAAGTTTAGCTGATGCAGCTATCATCTATGACAAAACAAAAGAAGATTTGATTTCATCATTGATTCCTTATATAGAATCAAATTATTCAGTCGAAGCGAATAAAGAAAATAGAGCGATAGCAGGATATTCTATGGGTGGAAGAGAAGCTTTATTAACAGCTTTCACTTATCAAGAATATTTCGATTATATCGGAGCGTTCTCTTCTGCTTCCATGTATATGAATATCATTTCTAATTCAGGTGAAAAAGCAATGGATGATTTTATAGTCGATAAAACAAAATGTGGATTCAAAAAGATACTACTGACTAAAGGAAAATCTGATTTCATGACTAATGATAATACGGATACTTACGATAAAATGATGACTAAGAACAATATCGATCATGAATTCATCAAGATGAATGGTGGTCATGATTACAGCGTATGGAGCAATAGCATAGAGATGTTTATGAAAGATATATTCTAAAGTTTAATTGCTGATAAAAATTAGTTTTCCTTTCTCCTTCTCCATCTATATCTACCTAACTTATATTTTTGAAGAAGTTCATCTGGAATTTCTTTTACATCTTTTAAGTTTCTAGTGACCACTAGATCTTTTCCATTTTGATCACCATCAAACAAATAAACTGGAAAACTAATAACCATCACATGATTTTCAGGCTTGTATATATCATCAAGTTTATATTGGTAAATTTCTGATGAATCGATAATTATATTACCTTCTTCATCAAGTTTATGGTGAGTATATTTAAATATCCTCGATTGCAATTCATATACTTCCCATGTGTTGCTTGAATAATCGACATCATACTCTACAATTGATCCCAATCTATTATCATTAAACAATTGGCATTTTAAATACTTAGCCTTATCACCTTCAATTTCATAGCAATTAAGCTGCATGTAACATTTACCATAAGAAGGAGGATTATCGACTAAAATACATACATTATCAAATAGGAAACAAGTAAAAAGACGGATTTCACCCATAACATATTGTTCAACCATCACTGGAGTTCTACCTTTGTAATAATAAATCCAATATGAATCAACATCCGGTTTTTCTTTTAAAAGTTTTCCCTTCTTATAATGAGATGTTCTATTAAACATCTTATTTCTTTCATCATAATATTTATCGTATCTTCCATATTCAGAACATACTTCGTTTGTTTTTTTATTCACTTCATATAAAACTTTGTCATATACTAAATTATCGTATTCTTTTTTATAATCAATATTTTTATATTTTTTAAATAAATCAATGGCATTACGTTCCATTTTCAACATGTATTCTATATGATTCATTATATAAGCTCCTCATATTGATCAGTTATCTTCTTCCCATCTATACTTTCCAACTTTGTATTTCTTTTTCAGTTCATCCGGAATTAACATTCCAAAACTAGGATCCCCCATATTAAAGTCTACCCGATCTCCACCATAAGTAATTTGATAAATTAATTTACTTGCATCTTCTAAATTTTCTCTATAAATATCCTCAAAATTATATTGATATTTTTCAAAAGGTTTTATTTTATTCCAGTAATTTTTGCTAGTCATTATATAATGCTCACAATAAAAAAATGATTCTAAAATCTCATATTTATCTAATCTTTTAGTCGAATAATTAAAAACTGTTTCTTCTAATCTATTAAGCCTTTTATCTTTATAATCAAATAATTCCAAAAAATGTGCTTCATCATTTTCTCTATGTGAAGTATATAAACATCCCATACAAGCTTTATCATCATGTGTGCTGACAGCAACAAAGACATTTCCGTAAGCTAGATATGAAGTGGAATATTGAAATCTTTCATTATAGTTTTCAATCAAGACCACTTTTCCGTCTTTGTAATAATACTTCCAATATTCTCCTTTCTCAGGTTTCTTTGGACTCAATCTTCCTGGATAATATGTACTTCCATTAAACCAATTATTTATCGGATTATACAATTCATAGTATCTTCCAAAGCACGGATTAAAACTAACACTTTTTTTCTTTTTTTCATATAAAACACTGTCATACTTAACATTCTTTAGTTCCTTTTTATAATCCAAGGCCAAATATTTCTCGTATAAGTCTATTGAATCTCGCTCCAGTTTAAGAACATATTCCAATATGGTCATAGATGTATCCTCTTAGAAAGGCAAATTAGCGTTAATCTTCACAAGAATAGCATTCATTGTAGCTAAAGCAAATTCACAACCCGAGACTTTGTTTTTCTTATATGAAGCAGATATACATGCATTGACACAATCAAAATAGGCATAAGTGTGTATATGCTTATGAAACTCGTACTTCAAATAAATTGGGTTTGGATTATCATCTATGTCGTGCCCACATTCATTCAACCAATAGTTTCTCGCTATTTCCGCTCTCCAATGTTTTTGAGCGATTATATGGTGCCTTTCCGTTTTACGTGGCTCGTATCTTTTCCACCACATCCAGGAAGATATTGTGAATACAAGGATACTTTCTCCGACAGTTTTCAGTACTTTCTTAATCCATTCGTAAAGATCCCATTTGCTATTGTTTATTACCGAATATCCGAAAGAGTCGTTTCTTCTCAAGTTGTTCAGGATTCCTTGGACCAGAAGCACGGCACAGAAGAGGACTCCAACGGCCGCGATGATCGTCCCGATGGTCGCGGCCAGCGCCTCGTAGCCGCAAGGGTCGGACATGTTCAAAGGATCGTTCTGGCAGTACGAGTAGAGGTTAAAGGTCGGGTCGCCGTAGCCTTGGAGGGAGATTCTCTCGAGATCGTCCCTCGAAATGAACCTCATCAAATCCGGGGAATAGTACCTGCTATCCAGATAGTACAGTCCGGTCTCCCTGTCGTAGACATAGTCCTTGTAAATGACCTTGTTCGCATCGGCTAGATTCTCGTTCCTGCATTGGACCATTTCCGGGTTGCCCCATGTGTCGTAGGAATACTGTACCTGGATGTCCCCGTCACCGTCAACGATTCCCTCGATTCTTCCGAGAGGATCGTGCAGGTAGAAATAGATGCTTCCGTCATGGTCGAGGCCGATGAGGTTCCACGAGTCGTCGTAGACGTAGTTGATGCTTCCGTGAAGCGACGAGGAGCTGGAGACCAGCCTTCCGTCGAAGTATGCGTAGTCGACGATCTCATCACCTATCGTCTTCCTTGTCCTCGTCCCGTCCGGCGAATAGAAATAATCGTATTCCTTATCTCCTTGGGTCACGGATGTCAGCATCGAACCGTCGGACCAGGAGAACCCGAACCCGTCGAAGCTTATGAGGTTGCCGTACCCGTCGTACTCCAGGGCCTTGTCGTCGAATGAGGTGAGTTGCCTAGGGTCGGAAGGGTTGCCGTATTCAAGGCAGTGAGTGTCCTCCCCGTCGAAGAACGATACTATGTCCCCGGACTCGTCGTACTCGTAATGCTCAACGGACGCCCCTCCCATCTCCACGTCCTCTATCCATCCATACTCGTTGTAGTCGTAATACATGGCAATGTCGCCCAAATCGATGCACGACACCTTCTGTTCGTCGTTGTAAGTGTTAGAGGATTTTCCGAAGACCGAGCTGTATGTTGTTTCTTCTTTGTCCCTACCGCTCTCGTCCAGGGAGCTCAGTTTCTTGTCTCCCATATAGGTGGAGAAGACACCGTCTCCGCCATCCTTAGTGAGCACGGCCGAGCCATTCCTTCCCGTCAGGGTAATCTTGCCTTCTCCCATCTCTTCGTTCGTGGAGACATCGAACATGTCCATAGAGACATGACCATCGCCTACCGATATCGTCCCGTCCGGACTTCTCTTTCCTGATAGGTTCCCGTTGTCATCGTATGCATAGTCGGTAGTGCGAAGGCCATCACCTATCCTCAACGGCATAAGGTCACCGTTCACCTCCACGCTTCCTGTCAGAGCATCGCCTAGGACGAGGTACCCGTCCTCGTCCCCGCCCTTGAACAATCTTGTCCCGTTAGAGAAGAAAACAGTTCTGCCATTCTTGTCCTCTATGTTGTCTTCCATGCCAGCCTGGATCTCAATTCCATTCAAGGATATTGACGATATGTCGTCGCCGTCGTAGGAATACTCTATGGTCTGATCCGGGGCTACCACATGTATGATTCTTCCTCTTTCGTCATAGTCGATGTAAGTGTCATAGGACGAGGCGGACCTGGCCTTTTTCCTTGACATCGAGGTAATCTTTCCGTCCCTGTTCTTAGAGAATGACAAGGAGACATTTCCGTTCTCCAGGTTTTCAAAGCCGTTCCTTTCGGAATGGCTGAATCCCATATTTGAGAGAATGCCGTATTCATTATTGTCATCAGCTTTTGTGTTGGATACACCGACACAGCAGACCAGCAGCACTATAACCATGCTAGTTGTAGCTATTCTTTTTCTCATGCACATGATTCCTTTCTTTTGCTCTTTGATTTTACTTTAATCAATTTTGTTTATCAATATTAATAATATATTTATGTTATTAAATTAAGAATCTTTTTGTCATAGAAAAAATTAAAAAAAATAAGCTAGAAAAAATAGGTGATTTTTTACTAGTTTTTTCTTATTTTTTTACTACTTATTTTCATAGTTAAAAATAAAGTGCTAACAGTCATAAAAAACATAGTAAACATCGATACTTTTTTATATATTTTAGTTTGCTAATTTCAAAACAAAAAATTAGGTTTTTTCATTTTAAAAACCAAGTTAGGTTTTTTTTTGAAATTTCTTATTGATTTTTTGATTGGTTTGCCCCATACTACTCAACGATTTTCTGACACAGATATAGATACGGAAAATAGGTTAGGGGGAACATAGGTAAATTGGAACACATATCTTCTGGTTCGGATCTTGATCCTGGGGGTGTAGTTTTAATTAGTGCTCGTGCTCTATTGAGTCGATACGTCAATCTTTTTTTGAATGAAAATTCAAAAAAAGGCTCTGCTTGTTTTTGTTCAATTATAGAAGATAAAAATATTTAAATTCTATGAACGAACTTTTTTGGCGTCTTTTTAAGAAAAGGATTTATTAAATGGAAAGTAACTTATTTCAAAAACCCGTAGTAACTGTCGGCGACAACAAAACTGAACCAGTCAATGACAAGGCTACAACCAACACTATTGAGTTAGGAAAGAACGGAAAGCATGTCGAAAGAAACTTCGACAGACCACGTTCGCCAATGACAGATGAGAAGATCATCGAGTTCAAACACGTGACTAAAATCTTTGATGGCGTCACAGTCATCGAAGATGAAAACTTCTATGTCAGGAAAGGTGAATTCTTAACAATTCTCGGACCTTCTGGTTGTGGAAAATCCACAACATTAAGAATGATTGCTGGATTTGAGACACCTACATCAGGAGATATTCTCTTAGAAGGAAAAGACATCGTTACGATGCCTGCTTACAAAAGACCTATCAACACAGTCTTCCAACATTATGCTTTATTCCCAAACTATGATGTTTATGGAAACGTCGCTTTTGGATTAAAGCAAGTCAAAGTTCCTGTTCCTCTCAAGAAGAAAGACGGAACTCCTGTTTTGAAGATTAACAAGACTAAGATTAAATATTTAAAAAAGCAAATTGCTCGTTTATCCAAAGATAATATCATGGATCAAAACGAAAAAGAGGAGAGAATCAAGAAATTCGAGGGAATTATCGAAGAATTGAAGAACACTCCAGAACAAGCTTACAAATACCGCCACCTTTCTAATGCTGAAATGGACGATAGAATTATGAGAGCTCTTCAAATCGTCGATCTCGATGAAATGGAAGGCCGCTCTATCGACACATTATCCGGTGGTCAGCAACAACGTGTCGCTATCGCTCGTGCTATTGTACTTCAACCTAAGATTCTACTTTTGGATGAACCTTTAGGAGCTTTGGATTTAAAGATGCGTAAAGATATGCAACTCGAATTGAAAGAGATGCATAGAAAATTGGGAATCACCTTTATTTACGTCACCCACGACCAAGAAGAAGCCTTGACAATGTCCGACACAGTCATGGTCATGAGCGATGGTGTAATTCAACAGATTGGAAGTCCTACCGATATTTATAACGAGCCAAAGAATGCTTTTGTCGCAGATTTTATCGGAGATTCCAACATTTACAACGGTGTAATGACAGGTGAAAAGAAAGTCAAGATATTAGGAAAAGAATTTACATGTTTGGATGACTTCCCTATTCACGATAGAGTCGATGTCGTCATACGTCCTGAAGACATCAAATTGTCAACAACACAAAAAGAAGATAGTTTCGAAGGATTTATCGACAGCAAGGTTTTCAAAGGAATATTCTTCCAATACTCAATCATGGTCGGAAAAGAAGAAGTCATTGTTAAATCAACAAAAGATTTTGCTGAGAAATCAAATATCTTCTTAACATTAGTTCCTGATTCAATGCATATTATGAAGAAACAATTGAGTACTAATGTTTTCACCGATATTCAAATCGATAAAAATAACAATGTCGTTATTGATGACGTTCCCTTCGAAGTCAACATCACTCAATTATTAGCAAACTCCAATGTCGATGAAGATGGATATCTCGTCGTTGGAAACAGCAAATACGATCTCACTGGATTCAAAGTGACAGCTACAGTAAAGCCTGAAGATATTCAAATTACAGACGATATATCTTCTTCTCAAATCGGAGCTACAGTTATATCTCAAGTCTATAAAGGAGATCATTATTTGATCATCGCCAGAACTGATGATGAAGAAGAAGACTTCATTATCTCCACGCCTTATCCTTTCAACGTAGGTGATACAGTTGGTATATCAATTCCTAAAGACAAGATTACTTTAAGAGCGAAAGGAGATATTTCAGAATATGAAATCTAGGAAAAATGGTCAAAGGTTCCTAGCAGTTCCTTACATTGTATTTCTTGTTCTATTCGTCATCTTGCCAATATTAATCATCATCTATTATGCATTCACTGATTCAAATGGTTATTTTTCTTGGCAAGCATTAGTTAGCTTCTTTACTTCTACAACAAAACTATCAGTCTTGTTCGTTTCAATATTAATCGGTTTATTCAATACAGTATTATGTTTGTTAATCGGATATCCTATCGCATATTTTTTATCAAATCCTAAATATAATAAAAATGCGATGATGGTCATGTTGTTCGTTCTCCCAATGTGGATTAACTTCGTTTTAAGAACAGGTGCAACACGTGATATTCTATCTTGGATTGGAATAGACTCTGGAGAACATCCAATCATTACAACAATGATAGGTATGGTCTATAACTACTTACCTTTTACTATATTACCACTTTATTCCACATTATTGAGATTGGACAAGGGACAAATAGAAGCTGCAGCAGATTTAGGTTGTTCTCCTTTCCAAGTATTCATAAAAAATATCATTCCTCAGTCCATGCCTGGAATTATGGCTGGAGCTCAAATGGTCTTCATGCCGACTATGTCGTCTTATGTCATATCAGACACAATGAGTAACGGAAAGATAATGCTATTTGGAAACTCAATTGCTTTGTCTTTCAACAACTCTAATTGGAACAGTGGATCATTTATGGCATTAATCATGTTGATTCTAGTGTTCCTTTCTATGCTAGTTTCTAAGAAATTTTCCAAAAATAACGATTATGTCAGAGGAGGTGGAGCATGGTAACTCTAAAGAAAGTACTAGCATCATCTTTCTTATGGATAATGCTTTTGTTGATGTATCTTCCTATTCTAGTTTTAATTGCCTTTTCTTTCACTGACACTAACGTTATTGGTGTTTGGAATAACGGAGGTGGATGGTTAGGAACAGGCTTATCAGGTGATTTATATGTAAATCTATTCCATAATCAAGAAATAGGAATCGCCTTAGGTAACACTGTAATTTTAGCTATTACATCTGCTTTAGTTTCAACAGCAATTGGAACAATAGGTGCTATCGGATCATTCTATTCAAAGAGAAGAACTCAAACTGTTATCGAAGGAATGACTCAAATTCCTGTTGTAAATGCTGAAGTCGTCATGGCTTTATCATTGACAGTTATGTTTGTTTTTGCAGGTAATATCATATTTAGAAATTCTCTCTTCTCATACTGGACTTTGTTAGCAGGACATTGTGTTTTATCTATGCCTTTCGTTTATTTGAACGTAAAGCCAAAGTTACAACAAATGAATCCAGAATTATATGAAGCTGCATTAGATTTAAATGCAACGCCTGCCAAAGCACTAAGAAAGGTCATCATTCCGCAAATCGCACCTGGAATATCTTCTGGATTCCTTCTCGCTATTTCATTGTCTTTGGATGACTACATAGTCACTGCTTTCACTGCAGGAAATGGATTACTCTCTGGTGATAACACTATAACCACTCTTTCTACTTTAATTCAATCAAAGATAAGAAAAGGACCTGTTCCACCAGAAATGCGCCCATTAACAACTTTCATTTTCTTAGCAGTAGTGTTAGTAGTCATTATCAATACTATCTACACAAATCATCACAGTAAAAACATTCAAGCAATACACGCTCGTAAAAGAGCAAAGCTTGCTAAAGAAAGGAGATAAAAATGAAAAAACAATCAATTTCGTTAGGACTTATCTCTTTAGCTTTTATCGCACTAGAAATCGGTGGATCTGCTTCTAGCCTAGGATTAAAAGCTGCAAAGGCAATCGACATATCAAACAATATCAAGAGAGCTAAAAATTCCCAAGTACAAGTATTGAAAGTCTATAACTCTGATGACTATATTCTTCCTGACATGGATGCTAGAGAAGCTGAAAACAATGGTTATGACCCAGAGCCTATCAAAGGTATCAATACTAGATTTGAAGAATATATGAAGAATGAATATGGTAAAAATGTAAGAGTTCAATATGAGACATTTTCTACCAATGAAGATATGATTAACCAATTGAGAACAGGAAAGATTGATTTCGATCTTGTCTGTCCTTCTGATTATGCAATTCAACGTTTGATGGCTCAAGATTTAATCATACCTTTTGAAAGCGATGATTATCCTGGATCTACTCCAAACTATGATCATTACGCCTCACCATATTTGATTGAAAAGGTTAAATCCATTAAAGCAGTGGATTGCTATAACGATGGGACAAGTGGTGAAGAAAAAACTGACATCATGCAAAATTATATGCGTGGATATATGTGGGGTACTGTCGGTCTTCTCTATAATCCTACTTTCTATAAATTCCAAGATAGAAATATCACACCGGAAAAAATCACCGAAGATATTCAAGACTGGAACATAATGTGGGACGAAGACTATAAGAACACTGCTTATGCAAAAGACTCTGTCAGAGATACTATGGCAGCTGTTTATATGAATGCGTTCCACGATGAAATCTATGCTTTAAAAGATCAGTTTGAAGCAAAGACTATTTCAGATGATGAATACAACGAAAAGCTCACTGAGATTTTCAATAGAACAGAACAACATTATTTAGATCAGCAAATTTCAAATTCATTGTCTACATTATCTAAAAATATCTATGGATATGAAGTAGATAACGGTAAAGACGATATTCAAAAAGGAACAATGGTTGGAATTGATTTGGCTTGGAGTGGTGATGCTGTATACGCCATGAACGGAGCTGATGATTTGAGAAAGACTGATCCTTCTAAGCCAACTCTTTATTACGTTTTGCCTGAAGGCTGTGATAACCTTTGGCTAGACGGATGGTGTATGACTAAAAACGCCTTGACCCATGGTGTGACCGAATTAGCTCAACAATATGTAGACTTTTTATCTAATCCTTTTCCCGAAAGTGACGAATACGAAATGGGTCCTGCTGTCGCAAATATGGATTACATCGGATACACTCCATTTATCGCATCAGATGAAATATTAAATTACCTCAGAGATAGTTATGACGTGAGAACACCTGAAGAAAATGAGGAAATCATCAGTGATGAAACAAGCGATGGTTCATCCGGAAATGAAGAAGATAATCCATATATCGATGCACCTGAAGGTGTAGAAGGCAAAGATTATTTGAAGAAAGACTTGTCTTACTTCTTCAAAGGAACCTTGGAAGATAATGCAGATGCTTATATATATTATGATGTCGAATCTAAAGATAGACAATTAGATGCTATGTATCCTGACGCTTCTATCCTTCCTCATCTAGTCATCATGAAAGATTACGGTGATAGAACAACAGCAGTCAATGAAGTTTGGGAAGCTGGAAAAGCACTTCAATTCCCAGTTTGGGGTTATTGGGTTGTCCTTTCCATAGTACTAGCCGGTCTTATCACTTGGGGTATCTTAGAATTAAGAAAGAAATCCTTAAACGATAAAAGAAAAACTAGAATGGCTGCTATCGTCTTGAACATGGATGAATCTCAAACAACTGAGAAGCAAAGAAAAGACGCACATAAAATAATTGAGAAAGCAAATAAGCAAAACAAAGACACCACCACAAAGACTGATTTACCTAAGCAATAAGCGAACATAATTTCAAATCAACACTTTTTAAAAATAGTGTTGTTAAATTCAGCCTCATCGAAGTCTATGATTATAGGCATTCAAGGGGAATGAATAAGATGAACACAGATAAAGTTTATGCAGAATCTATCGCTAAGGAATATGCGGTAAAGAAAGATTCAAAGGTTGTCGCTTTAAAGAAGTTAGATGCTAAAGTTAAACAAGGACCAACTATCTTCACATTTAGTTTTGGAATTACTTCTACACTAGTATTAGGTGTAGGAATGTGCTTAGCAATGGGTGTAATCGGTGGAGGAACTACACCTATGTTTATTTTAGGAATCATTGTAGGAATAATCGGAATAGTGGGTATTTGTGTTAACTATCCAATTTACACTGCAATGCTAAACTCCAGGAAGAAAAAATATGCAGGTGACATCATGAAACTCGCCAAAGAAATCACTGACGTCGATCCTGATACTACTGCCAAAGAAGAAACAAAGTAAGTCTATTATGCAAAAAGGGCGCATCCGCCCTTTTTTATAATCTAAAGTATTTATATGACATAAGGGGGGGATATAAGATGAATAGATTTGAGACCAAATACTCCAATTCTGCCAAAGCTATGGACGAAGCTTTGATTTATCTTTTAAACGATAAAGATTATGACTACATAACAATCAAAGAAATTTGCAAAAAAGCTGGTGTCAATAGATCAACCTTTTATCTTCATTATGAAAACATAGATGATCTTTTAAAAGAAAGTGTCGATTGGATGATCAATGATTTCTTTTCATATTTTGACAATATAAAAGCTAATCTTCCTCGTGACATGAAAACAAAGACAACAAATGAATTATTTTTGATAAGCAAAACTTATTTGATTCCATATTTAACATACATTAAAGAACATAAAAAAGTAATGACAGCTATTATTATGAGACCTGAAATTCTAAACAGTGATTTAAATTACACAAAATTATATAAGCACATCCTAGCTCCTATCTTAGATAAATTTAATGTCGACATAGAAGATAGAAACTATATAGTCAAATTCTATATTGAAGGAATAATGGCTATTGTTCAATTATGGATTAAAAGTAACTTCAAAGAATCAATAGATCATATTTGCAATCTAATAATTCAATTGATTCCAAGAAGTAAAATACAAATCAACTAATTAGATTTGCTCAATATCATCGCTTTATCGACGACTATCTTTCCATTTAAAACTTCAACTTCTTCATCATTCAGCAAATCATGATACTTTCCGTTATATTCATCAGGAAGGATTGCTATTTCTTTAGTTCCTTCCAACGGGAATAATCCAATCTCATAATCCTTTTCATCATAAGTATTTACTAAAGCCAACAACGAGCCTTGTTCATCTAACATTTCTGTAGTTCTGATATCCTTATTCTTTTCTCTTCTTTTCAAGGCTATGTTCTTTTTGACAAATTCAAAATAATCCTCATCTTTTATTTCTAATGAGATATCTTCTTTCTCAAAGAAATTTAACTGTTTATCATTTCCAACTTCTTCACCGAACATCAAGAATCCAGTTCCTTTTCCAAAGAACGAATAAGCTAATAGCGACTTGGTAGCTTCTATATTTTTACTATAAGAAGCTATTCTTCTTTGATCGTGATTCTCAATCGTTAAAAGATGACCTTTATTTACACCTATAGAAGCAATGGATAAATTATATAAAGCTCTGTATTGACTTAAATTCATCATAGCCTTTTCTCTATCAGTATCCCTGTTTTCTAAATATCCTTTAAGCCACTGCCAAATATCATAAGGATAAAGGATATTAAATCCAGCATCCATCAATTCCTGTTGAGTATCCGCATTAAATCCAACTTTCCAAGTATAAAGAACAAAACTAGAATCAATTGCTTCACCTATATAAATAATATCTTTATTTATAGGATCCAATTCATTTCTTAGCTTTTTATAGAAAGACAAAGGAATTAAAGAACATACATCAAATCTAAATCCATCTATTCCATAATTTACGACGTAATTCTTCAATATGGATACAAGATACTCATCTAGACCATACTTATAATGATCCAAATCATATACATCTGCCCAATCACCAACTTTGTTAGCAAACTCACCTTTTGAATTGTGATAGAACCATTCAGGATGTTCTTCTAATAATCTGCTATCTCTAGAAGTATGATTAAAAACTACGTCCATGACAACTTTAAGACCTAAAGCATGAGCTTTAGAGACGAAGTCTTTCAAATCACCTAAAGTACCATAATCTGGTGTTACTTTCTCGTAATCTTGAATAGCATAAGGCGAACCATAAGTTCCTTTTCTTCCTTTAACTCCAATAGGATGAAAAGGCATCAATTGAATAATTGTTACACCTAAACTCTTAATATATTCAAGCTTAGTTTCAGCTGCTTTAAAAGTTCCTTCCTTGGTAAAGTCTCTAATAAATACTTGATAGACAACTTGATCAAAAATATTCATATAATTATCCTCCATATAATTGGATACATTAAAATTATCAATCTATCTTTTTAAAAAGGTCAATTATTATTTTCAATAAGTTGTCTATAAACCTCTGTTTATTATTACAATTTTTAGAAAAACCATCATGATGATTTTTTTAGAAAGTTGTCTAAGAAATTGTAACATCTTAAATTGTTAAGGATTTTTAAGCCAAATCATTGATTAGTAAAGAAATCAATGTATAATAAGCATGGAAGCGCTTAGCTAAAGGAGTCTCATGAAAAATTTCTTTAATATTTGTATAAAAATACTAATAAAAGAGTTATCAGTCCCTATCTCAAATACTGGTGGTGTTTCTTTATCTGTAGAAAACTTGTGAGGTAATCAAAATGATAAATATTATTAATCTTTCATATAAAGAAAATGGAACTCTAAATGATGCTTATTATTTAAAAGAAATCAATTTAAACTTACCTTCATGTGGCTTAGTCATTTTTACTTCTGATGATAAGAAATCATATTTATCTTTGATAAAGATATTAGTTGGATTATATACTGCAACAAGAGAATCAAAGATAATTATTGATAGTGAAGATTTCACTAAGTTAAAAGGAGAAGCTAAACTTAGTTATATCAATACTAATATCGGATTCATCTCAGAAAATAGCCTCCTAAACCCAGACTTAACTGTTATCGATTCAATAAAACTTAATTCATTTTTGTCAAAAGAAGAGATTGATTCCACCTTAGAGAAATTAAACTTATCATTAATTAGAAATAAAAAGATATCTAAGCTAACTGATGAAGAAAAAGAATGTGTATGCATAGCACAAGCTATTTCAAAGAATCCAAATATATTATTAGTAGAACCTACAATAACAAAAAATACCCGATATTTAAATTTATTAAAAGATTATTCATACAATCATCTTGTGCTTATATTTAGTGAAGATAAATCAACATTTAACGATGAAACAATTTCTTTTATTGAATTTAAAAATGGGCAGCTATTTAATTCTTCTATTAAAAACAACGAAGAAAAAATATTTAAAAAGGAAAAGAAATCAAATAAACTCAATTTTATCAATTCGATAAAATTAACTTTATCTTATTTAAAAAGAAATATTATTCAAACTGTTATTACGTTACTGTTATTTATAACTGGATTAACCTTATATGGAATGAGCGATACTTTCTTAAGCTTTAATTACAATAAGGAATTAACAAGCTATACATTGAATTACTCTACAGGAAATGCATTATCAATAAAATATTCATCCATCTTCGATGAATATAATTTCATAAATTCTTCAGATGTCAATCTTATAAATGAGGAAACTGGTGTTAATTTTGCGAGAGTATTAGAAGATAGTTCATATATTCCTACTCTATCTCACAATTATTTAGGTACTAATTATCTAGGACCTGGATATCTAGATGATTTAGATGTTATAGGCTCAATCACTTCAACAAATCTAAGTGATTTTCCAAGTACATTTTCAATAATGGCTGGTGATTTTCCAAAAGAAGACAATGATGTTATGATTACAGATTTCCAATATTATATTTTTAAAAATTGTGGTTATCAAAGAATAACAAAGGAAAACAACTCTTTTAAAATAACTGATCAAATTGAGCCAGAAAACATAACTCCTAATTCCCTTATTGGGAAATATGTCAATGGTGGAGAAAATTCCAGTCACGAAAGCAGCTTCTTTAAAATATGTGGGATACTAAATACTGGATTTGATTCTGAAAAAGTTAAAGAAATAATTAATAACTACGATAGTAAAGCGTTTTTAGATACTTTAGAAGGAAAAGAATATTCCTATTACTGCTTAAGTATCGTATCTTCAAACTATTTCAATAAAATCAATGAATCTTCGAAATGTAGATGGGTTATCGCACCAGCTACCAAAGATGAGACAGTAATTAACAACATCATTAAATATCTATCGAAACAAAAAAGAAATGAAGCATTTTATAAATATAGAATAACAAATGAATATAGTGCCTTACTATCTATAGCAAAACAAGATGCAAATAAAGAAATGAATCTCTATCTCAAATGGTCAATTCCTTTATTGATATTATCCATAGCATCGTTTATTTGGCTTCTTTATTCAATGACTAAAAAACAATTTGCTGACTCAATCAAATTGAAAGAATTAGGTTATAGCAAAAAAGAAATACTTAAGCCTATTTTATGTGGAACTATCTTTATTCTCTTAATCAGTCTAATAATCTCCATTGCTTTTGTCTTTATATTTAAAATTCCTCAATTTCCTGAATGGTTTGATAGCTATAATCATACTATCGGTTTCTATAAGCCAAATATAAGACAAGTTGGAACTATGTTAGGCGTAGGTCTTCTGACATATCTGTTGTCATTAATTCCAACATTTTATAACTACAAAAACAAATAACAAAAAGTTGCCAGCTTTTCATATTTTATAAATCCAACAAAATGGTTAACAAAATTTTTTCGAATAACAAAAAGAGCAAACTAAATATATCGTTGAGTTCCACTGATTTTATTATTTAATCGAGCAGTATTTTCAATTAGCATATTTATTTTTTTCTTTCAATTCATTGCCCCATGTTCGCATAGCATCGATCACAGGCTTTAATGAGATTTATTTAGGAACATATGTTCCTATTCCTTCATCGTATCTATATGAATCTCCACAATCCCATAAATCAAAAGCCAATTTATATGCATCTATAGATTCATCCTTGAAAGTTCCTTCCAAATCGACAGTTCCATTGGTGATCAACATAAAACCAGTTTGATAACCAATGTTTTCATTTGAATATAGCAAGGCCATTTTTATATTTGGATGAAGCTTTGATAATTTAATTATCAAAGGTATTGGTGGATTCCAAGCTGTATCGAACATCAAATAATTAAACCCAATTTTAGTATTATATGAATTCCATTTAGTTCCCCACTTGTCGACACACCAATCGTACCAATTCATATATTGATAATCTTTATAATTTTGAATCATCTTTCTACCTAGTTCTTCTACTTCATTTATATTATCTTTATATTTAGTTATTATTGATTTTATTTCATTTTGATCTATTAAAGAATTATCGAAAAAACATCTAGTTTTCTTCAAATTGTCTATCAACGATGAATACTCATCTATAATCCATTTGTCTTTCTTCTCTCTATATTCTTTAAATGATGGATTTATCTTAGCTAAATATAATTTCAATCCATCATAACTTTTTGAACTGATTTCAATCTCTAATTCTTTAGGAAGTTTTATCACAGTATTAAAATCAAAATATATATTATTAAATTCATCATATTTGCAATGATACTTTTGTAATTCACTTATGAATGTATTAGATACTATCAATTTATTTCTAATCCAATTTGGCATACATAATTCTCCTAATATTTAATTCAAATATTCATTTGTCGGATCTAAATACAACTCTCTAGATTGATATGAGATGTCATTATAAAATTTTCTATCATATACAATACTTTCTTCAAATGAAATTCCTGTTTCTATTGCTTTAATTACAATTCTTTCTACCTCATATTTATCTATTGCTTCTTTTAATGTTAAACAATTTTTATTTTTATCATTTTCTTCTTTCATCATACATGAATAAATACTCCAAGCACTTTCAAATTCAATTTTTAATAATGCTGTATCATCTTTTATTTCTTTATCTTTACTAATGATAAACGTCCTACTAAAAAATTCTTTTTTATTCTTATCTATTTCAGCATCACCAGCTAAAAACAAATCTAGGAATTTATCGGCATTTTTTGTCGGTAAAAACACTGCCATAGATGCTTCAGACCAATTTGGCATATTATTCTTTTCCTTCCATCATTTCTCGCATGTATTTATTAAAAGATCCTACAGATCTTGAATAGGCATATGCTGATTCCAACGCCATATTAAATAACATATTGTCATTACAATACTGTATAACCTTTTTAACTTGCTCTTCAGTTAAGCTTATAGTATCACCGGTTTGAGAATCGACACCTGCAAAAATAATTGGTCCACAAATAACTCCATAGTTTTCTGGAGTTACTATATTAGGTCTCATACCATTCATTAGAAATTCATCATTAAAAATAATATCAACCCCATCAATAGGACAAGGTGCAATATCTATCAGACCTTCACAAAATTCAGATAATTCTTTATATGTGTTTTTTATCTTTCTTACTTCAACCTTTTCATCAGGTAGTTTCATAATTACTGTAATAATTTCTTCTTTTTTCATCATTATTTCCTTTCTATATGTAGGATTTCTTCCTTCATCTAAAAAGTGGACTCAAATCTTCTTTTTTTATCTTATAAAACTCGGTATTGATTTTTGTTGAAAAAATTACAATTTAATAATCATGTGATACAAATTTTGTATCTTTATATAGTTACATAATTATCAGTCTTTAAATCTTAATGTTTAAAAATAAATATATTTTAATTTTTATAAATCATTTTAAATAACAAACATACAAAAGAAAATTTTTATTCAATGTAATTCTTTTTACACATAATATTATTTTTGTTATTATTTGTTAAAAAAGTGCTTTCTTGTAATTGCTTTATCTAGTTTTATAATTAAGCAAAATAAGGAACAAAAAAACATATGAAAAAGAAAGTGTTATTGTCAGTTTTGTTTTTAGCTAGTTGTTTATCTTTGGGTTCATGTAGAATTATCGGACTAAAAGGCGATACAGGTCCAACCGGTCCAAGTGGTGCTCAAGGTGAAAAAGGAAAAGATGGAGAAGATGGAGAATCTCCTACTATAACCATCAGTGATGATGGTTATTGGGTGATTAATGGTGTCAAATCTAATGTCAAAGCAACAGGACAAAAAGGAGAAGAAGGACAAAAAGGAAAAGATGGAGTTTCAATCCAAAATATAGAGAAAACTTCAACATCCGGATCCGTAGACACATATACAATCACCTATTCTGATGGATCTACATCCACATTTAAAGTAACCAATGGTGTAGATGGAAATCAAGGTATTCAAGGTGAAAAAGGAGAAGACGGAAGAACTCCTACTATAACCATCAGTGATGATGGTTATTGGGTGATTGATGGAGTTAAAAGCACTACTCTAGCTCAAGGCGTAAAAGGAGATACTGGAGATAAAGGCGACAGCGGAGAACCTGGTACAAAATGGATTTATGATCAAGGAAATCCAATTGATTTAAATAAGACGTCTAACGAAGGGGATTTCTACTTCGACACTGATAACGGTAATGTTTTCACTTATACAAATTCCACTTGGAATTACATTACAAACTTTAGATACAAAATCGATCATAATAATGAAAACCATGAATTCACAGTTTATAGTATGGACCAAATTGAAGCTGCTTTAGCAGCTGTAAAGGAGGGTGATAAAATTGTATGTGGATCAAATATAGAATTTGATAACAACATGTTTGTAACTAGAAATGTTGAATTCCATTTTGATTTCAATGGATACACATTATCTAATACAGTGGATTTGTGGAAAACTTACGATTGGAGTTTCTTCTCTGTCAGAGGTGGAAAGATGATATTTGACGACAGCAAAGGCACCGGTGGAATAAAAGCAAAAGCAAACGATTGCTATTGCTTAGATATTCAAGGTGAAGCTTCAATAGAGATCAATGGTGGATCTTATAATGGTAACGACACCGCTATCTATGTCGTCGTAGGTAATTTAGTAATAAATGGTGGCTATTTTGATATTCAACAACTAGATGATGAATCTCCCTATGGATTTGTTATCAATGCATATGACCCTTATTTCAAAAATGGATTTGCTACAATGGTTATAAAAGGTGGTAAATTCCATGGATACAATCCTGGTAATGCCACTTCAGAAGCAGGTGCAAACTTAGTGCCAGATGGATATCAAGTGAAATCAGAAACAAGTGGAAGCGATACTTATTATTCAGTATCTAAAGCTCAATAGATTAAATAAAACTTTTCCAATCCGAATAACTATACAAAGCAACGCTTTTTAGCACCAATCAGGATAAAACAAGCCGAATTCCCCCACTACAAAAAGGGGAACGGCTTTTTTGTTGTAAATGTTATGGCAAAAAATCCGTGAATTATCATTAAATCATAAAATATATATTTATATTTGTACAAAATTAGCTGACCACTTTATACATTTAATTGAGCATCAATAATTATCATTTATTATCATTAATTACATTGTCTTTTAATTTTATAAAATTTTATATTAAAAAACTCCAAGCTTTTGCTTGGAGTGAAATAATCTTTGTGGTGGCCTCTATCGGACTTGAACCGATATGCTTTAGGGGCACCTGATTTTGAGTCAGGCTTGTATACCAATTTCAACAAGAGGCCAAGGGAAATTATATCATAACTAATAATAATTTCCACTATTATTTTTGCTTTTTTATAAATTCTTCTCAGTTTTCTACTTGATAATACCTTCTTCTATCAATTTATTGATCATTGCTAGAGACAATTTCCTCTTTCCTTCTCTTTGAGAAGCAAAATCACCATAGAAATAAGGCTCAAAATCAGGAATTGATAACTTTACATGCCAATATGGTTTTCCATTTTGATCATGCTTTTCTTCGAATTCATATAAAGGTTTCTTTATCACACCTTTTTGATAGAAAATATTTAGAACTTGAACCGCACTATCTTCTGATACTTCACTCTTATCTTTAGCTTCTTCAGTCTTTTCTTCACCTATCTTATTCATCTTGATATAATCGAGAATAATCTTAGATACTTTCATTCTAGCCCCGGCTTTGCTTTGACCTTGAGCTTTGAAAGTCTTATCAAACATATTGACGTAACAGCTATATTTATATCCACTCAAAAGTTCGCTAAATCCAGCTATTCCACCAGTCATAAGCATTTCTTCAGGGGATAATTCACAAAATTTAAATTCGAGTGGAACCTTATGTTTGAGGCACCAGTCCTGTAACTGTGAGCAGTAATTGAAATCTTGATCATATCCTTGATTCAAATAAGACACAGGATCAAGCATCTTGTATACAAGATTTCTAAGAATTGTGGAATTCCATCTACAATCGATAGCAGCAGCTCCTAATATAGCTTCAAATAAATCTTCTAAGACTGAGGGATCATTTTGTGCGTTGTTTTGAATATCTCCTTTACCCATGACCAAATACTTAGATAAATCAAGAATTGCCATTCTCTTTGCAAGCATCTCTTTATCGACTAAATTCTTTTTAATATTAGTCAATTTTCCTTCGTCAAACTTCGAATGGAATTGATGGCTTTGCGTGAAACTTCCATACCATTCTGGAGTAGACATAGACCAAACGATAACATAATCCAATACTTTGTCGCCTAGGAATTCTAATACTTCGTTGTTTTCAACTCCGGGATGCTCTATAGAATAAGATTTTCTGATAAATGCTTGTTCCAAGAGATAAGGATTGTTGAAAGTATATCCTATAGTCTCACAAATGTCTTTAAACTTCTCATTGTCAATAAAAATTGGTTGTGCCATAAAGTTAATTTCCTTTCAGTTATTATTTGCTAGTTCAGAAAATACTCCATAGAGTTCAAATAAATTAATTAAGGATCTTAGATCGTCCTTTTCCTATATCAGGCATCGTCATGTATGATTAAGGATCAGATGTTCTATGAACAATACTTAATTTTCCGAACCAACGATTTAATTATATTACTTTAGAAATCAAAGTCAAGCACTCTAACACTTAGAGTGCTAATTTTATTTTAAACATACTGAAAACCTAATCTTAGAAATTTACTTGATCAAATGAGGTTCTTCATTGTTTTTATATTGTCTTACAAATTCATTTGTTATTTCAATGGACTTGTCCATGACAGATTCTTTTCTTTGCTTATGGAATTTCTCTATATCGTCGTCCCATGGCTTAACTTTAATGATATGCATATAAGGGAAGAACTTTAAAACACCACAATAATGTCTTACCAATGTATCTTTTTCCATCTTATTTTGTTCATTATACTTAGAAGGCAAGAATTCAATATCATCTTTAAATGCTCTATTGATAGCTGTTTGATCAGGCATGAACATCTTCACTGTTCTTATCATCTCTCTGGCTTTTATTATTTTATCTTTGTTTGCAATTGTTTTATCGACATCGAAAAGAATCATTCCTGCATTGCAGTAATTCTTATGAATCCAATGTCTTCCGACATTGTCTCTAACCATTCCTAATGTTTTTCCTTTTAAATCAAAATTATAAAGTTCTTTTATATCTCCAAAACACATCGTATCTATGTCCATATAAAGAAGTCTATTATCTATCGAAGAGAAGACCTCATCATCTATGTACAATCTCAACAATGTATATGGGGTGAATTTTGTGTTCTTGTTGGTGCTATTCATCAATTCATCTTCCAAACAACTCATATCCAATAATGTTATCCTATTATTTGGATTATAAATCTTTATTATCTTTTCTAAGAAATCAATTTCTTTCTTGTTAAAAGCTACATAACCTGAATTAATTTTCAAAAAATTACCAGTGATAATAAAAACATTCAAGTCTTCTTTTGTATTAGACGCCAAACAGGTCAATGACATGATTAAACCTTTGAACATCCTTTGATTTCCAGCATATAAAATGTTAATCAAAACCAATATCCCCTTATCTTTTTTGTTATTATATAAAATTAATAGAAAAGTTCAAAAAATATGATTAGGTTTTACATTGAAAACAATACAACAGAAGAAAAACTCTCCTTATTATCAAATTTGCTGCTTACAAATTGATTTTTGTAATCTTCTAAAGAGAATGTCGATCCATTCTCGAATAATCTTCCTTTATTATCACTAGAACTATTTAATATATTTTTATTTGCACTGATCCATCTAATTTCATCCCAGCTGTTATCAGCATCAGACAAAAAGTAAGACTCGACTGTCTTAGAGTCATTAGGAGATTCAGTATTAGTAACAAACATATAATATTTACCTTCATTATCATCGACAAAACTATCTGGATCATCGGGTAATTCGACATCGTATTGTTCATTTCCAGCAGAAGTCAATTTAACCAACCTTGCATCAGCATGATAAACTCTAGCGCCTCTATCCTTAACTGTTTGAACTTTATAAGCTTCATAATCTTTTTCATTCAATCCGTTAGGAGAATAATAATCTATGACAATATATTCATCAAAGGGATTGAATACCAGCTTACCGTCACTATCAAACTTATATGATTTAGAATCATACGGAATGACTATCACATTATCTTTAGACATATCGGATTTCAGTGTGATTGTGGCATTACCAGTTACAACATAAGGTTTAATCCAACCTAAAAGCAATTTAGAATATGGGTTTTGATCTCCAGCATTGTTATCCATCATATCTATTCTTCCTAAAGGTGAATAACTAGATGAACTATATGTGTAGTAATCTTGCAATCCTAACATATGACCAGTCTCATGAATCAGGACATGACCATCGCATCCATCATCAGGTGTTTTATCACTATAAATATCGCCAGTCAAGAAATCTAGTCCAGCCCAACCATATGTATTTACACACGGATTATCGACAGTTCCAACCTCTGAAGTGGTCGTAGTAAAAGCCCAATATAAAGAAGTATCATTGGGATTAACCCTACGTATATAAATAATCCAAACTCCATCTAACGTACCATCTTTATCAGAATCGAAATCAGCCATGTTCAAATCATATGTGTCTTTAGCCCAATCGACACTTTCTTTAACCAACCCACTCAAATTATTTATATTCAAATCAGTAGATTTCTTATATTGACTATTAGAATTGCTCTTTGGATAGTAGAAATCAGTTACTAATCCTGTAAAATCCAATTGACCATAACTAGACTTGTAATAATAGGAATGAAGAGATTCAAAATTCAATTCATCATCTCCACCAAAAAATGCTTTCTTTATGATATCCAATGTATCATTATGAATCTTTTTTTCATTTCCAGGAATAACTACAGGAATCACTAAAAGAGGAACTTTTCCAGTAGATGGAGTGTAATGCCAATCATATATGGATTGATAACTATAATCAGTAATGTTCTTTTCTATAGTCACTTCATCAGGAGAATAAAAACCTTTAGTGCCCTCACTAGATGGATTTTTGACTGTAACAGTCATAGTATCATCTTCCTCTTCCATCAAATTGAAACTCTTTCCTAATTCCTGCGGACCATGTGGAAGTTCTTTCGAAGAAGAACTAGTCGAAGTGTTAGTCTTATCAGTAGGTGTTGTAGGAGCTACTATAGAAGGTGTTGTAGAATTACCTGAAGAACTACTATTTTCTTTAGTGCATGAACTCGTAAAACAAAGAATAATAAAAGAGAATATTGCAATTATCTTATTATTTTTCATATTTAAAACTCCTTTTTAGTCTTGATATTATCTCAAACTATGAAAATTAGTATTTAGGTTTCAGCTAATAAAAGCCTAATCTAAAGATATCATTTCTTACTTAACCAAGAATTAATAAAAGGCTGGAATCATCCAGCCTTTTACCTTATAAGCCTTTTACCATGTCTCTCAATGTCTCAACTGACATTTCATCAGTGTCGATATACAAGACTTTATCAGATGAATACTTCTCCAAATGTTCACCTAAGACTCTAGGCGATGCCGATAACTTATCGACGTCATCCTTTGTAATAAAGATAGCTCCGATTTTTCCATCAGGGAATCTAGAAACAACTATCTCTTTAAATTGATCCTTATCTATAGGAGCTGCAGAAGTAGAAGCTACGACCAACACAATATTGTGTAAACCGTGTTGATTGATTTTATCTACTTCTTTGTACCATTTCTTATAATCATCAATCAATGTGATATTGTTTGGATTTAAAGGAGTGTAATCATCCTCACCTTTAGGAGCTTCAACTTTTTGAGTCTCATAAGTAGGTAGTTTTCTATTAGTCAAAAGATATTGAATTTCATAGTCATTGATTGTTTCCTTTTCAATCAAGGCATCTGCAATCAAAGTGACATCATCTCTTCTACTCGTGATAATTTCTTTTGCCTTAGCATAACACTCTTCAATAATCTTTCTCTCAGCTTGATCTATTTCATAAGCTACTTGTCCAGAGAAATTCTTTTGAGTGTTGTTATAGTCACGTCCTAAGAAGACATCTTGATTAGGATCTTCATATTGAACTGGTCCTAAAGGAGACATTCCATATTCCGTGACCATAGAGCGAGCTATTCTAGTCGCCTTTTGGAAGTCATCGCTTGCACCAGTAGATACATCTCCGAAGAAAATCTCTTCCGAGCATCTTCCACCCAAATAACCAGTTATTCTTGCAATCAACTGATTCTTTGTATATAAGAAATGATCGTGTTCAGGAGTCATCAAGGTATGACCACCAGTACGTCCACGAGGAATGATAGATACTGATTGAACTCTATCAGCATCAGGAAGAGTTAATCCGATAATAGCATGTCCAGCTTCATGGAAAGCCACTTGTCTCTTCTCATTAGCTTCCATATGAGTCTTCTTAGCAGGTCCAGCAATTCTTCTATCGATAGCTTCTGTAATATCGGGTGAAGAAATGACACTTTCGCCATTTCTTACAGCTAATATTGCAGCTTCGTTCATTACATTTGCAAGATCAGCACCACTGAATCCTACTGTTACAGCAGCAATAGAAGCAAAGTTGATATCCTTAGCTAGAGGTTTATTTCTTGAATGAACCTTCAAGATAGCCTCACGTCCAGCTTTATCAGGCAAGTCAACTGTTATAGTTCTATCAAAACGTCCAGGACGTAACAAAGCAGGATCCAAGACATCTTCACGGTTAGTTGCAGCCATGACGATAATTCCAGAATTATCCTCGAATCCATCCATCTCAACCAATAATTGGTTCAATGTCTGCTCACGTTCGTCGTTTCCACCACCTAATCCAGCACCTCTTTGACGTCCGACAGCATCGATTTCATCGATGAATATCAAACAAGGAGCATTCTTTTTAGCTGTATTGAACATATCACGAACACGCCCAGCACCAACACCGACATACATTTCGACAAAGTCAGAACCAGATATAGAATAGAAAGGAACTGAGGCTTCGCCAGCTACAGCTTTTGCCAATAAGGTCTTACCAGTTCCCGGAGGTCCTATGAGAAGAACACCTTTAGGAAGCTTGGCTCCCATCTTCTTATATTTATCAGAATTATGGAAATACTCTACAACTTCTTTCAACTCGTTTTTGACTTCATCACATCCAGCAACATCAGTGAATCTTACTTTGGAACCAGTAGATTGCTTGGCTCTGGACTGGTTAAAGTTCATCACTCCACCTTGTCCGCTACGTCCAATAGATCTAATGAAGAAAACAATACAAACGACTAAAACTACAAGAGTAAGCAAAGACCAAATCCATGAATAATCATTTACTTTTTGTTCACCTTCAGCAAAATTCTTACCAGTGACATACTTAAAACTATTTTCGTTAAGACTCCCATAGTTTACATTGTAAGCATCTATCAAATACTTCAAGTCTTCCACTTTACCTTTTGATAAAGTACCACTATAACTTCTAGTCTTTGTACCTTCAGTATAATTACCAGAAATATAATAAATATCATTGGTATAAACACTATGAGCAATGGTCAAAGTAGGCTTTGAATTTTCAGCATTTTTATAGAATAATTCATACATCTCACCAGATGATTTGGTCTCATCTACACTAGGCTTAGTCGTGTTTAAACCATCCGTTTTTACTAACACCAAATCGACATCAGAGAAAGACTTATCAACTCTACTTCTTCCATTGATAGTCACTCCGACAATAATGCCGATAATAGCGATAAACAACAGGATTATAAACATCGCACCTAATCCTGTACGCTTTTTGTTATTGGGGTTATTTTGGTTGTTTTCAGCCATTTTGCACCTCCTTTTTTATTCTCAAAAAGTGTCAACAAAAATCCCTTGACACACTGAAATTATACGAAATAAGAATCGTTTTTTTATAGGTATTAAAACCTCTCAATTAGAACCCAGTAAAATATAAATTGAAAAAATAAAAGCCCAGCAATTGCCCAATGTCACTAACTTAAGGCGACATTGATTAAGGAATGACTTATGAGACATGCC
>ERZ773158.196-NODE-196-length-80845-cov-4.600161_pt1 | contig 80845 bp, 95 predicted proteins | sample MGYA00511918_ERZ773158 | MGnify/ENA primary metagenome ERZ773158 (study PRJEB29015, sample SAMEA2737876) | human gut metagenome | biome: human gut; feature: human-associated habitat; material: faeces | place: China | collected 2012 ...
AATTCCTGTAATTTCCTTGAAGATGTCCTTGTCAAAGTTTGGAAGCTGCATAACAATGTCTTTCTCTCTATCTGAAAGACCATCCCACCATATCTGTCTACTTGTTTCTTTTTCGATGTGTTTTAAGAATCCACCTGTAACTGAATATTCAGGATGCAGTTCTTTTTCTTCATCTGTCATGTCATCATTCCGCACCCATGCAAAAACATTTGAAGGGCAATCCATCAGAATATATTTTGCATCTGAATTCAACCAATCCTGATATGTCCAGTCGGAAAGTTTGTTGAACAGAAAAATCTTTGGTGATTCTGTATTGAAACAACCATTTGAAAAGCAAGTCTTGTTCCAATCACCGCTATTGTAATCACCGCTATTGTAATTACCGCTATTGCGATTACCGCTATTGTAACTACCGCTATTGCGATTACCGCTATTGTAACTACCGCTATTGCGAAGGCCGCTATTGTAATTACCGCTATTGTAACTACCGCTATTGCGAAGGCCGCTATTGCGATTACCGCTATTGTAACTACCGCTATTGTAATTACCGCTATTGCGAAGACCGCTGTTGCAATTACCGCTATTGTAACTACCGCTGTTGCGAAGACCAGTGCAGGCTTTTCCAAGATTCACTAAGTCAAGCACTTCCTGCCAGGTGATTTCTCTGATAATATGAATTTTGTTGGTACTGCACTTGCTGTCATTATTGTTGGTGTCAATGTCACCAAGAGCTTCCACTTCTGCAACTTTGTTGTCAGGGTCAAATGAATAATACTTGAAACAATCTACTGCTTTTGTGCAGAAATGGAATCCTCTGTCACAACATACTGGTGTAACATCTTCTGTGAATGTTTTTCCCACTTCAAATTGAAAACCTTTACAGGTCCAATCAGGATTAAATACTTTATAGCCTCTTATTATTTTGTTTGCATTATTTGTTTCCATTTTAAATATCCTCCATTTTACAATTATTTGCATTAAATATGACAGAAAAAAAATAAATGTACAGTATGCACATTTATTTTTATGATTTTTGGTATTATTATGGATTACATGTTTTGCATTTTGTATATCCGTTATTTAGAAGCTCCTGCAGATTGCCTGAAAAGTTTTTGCGGTTCTTATCTGATATTTTTTCTATTTCAGAACAATCATGTGTATGTATTTTACGTGTATTTATATTTATTATATATGGATAATCATTAACTTCAGCGTCGTTTGTACTATTAGTATTATTATTGGCATAAGAATTTCCAGTCAAATAATCTATAGTGATTCCTGGTTGAATATTATAACAAAAGACGTTAAAGCATATCTGAGTGTCCTCTATAGATGAAGCTTCCATTAAAACGCCTCTGGCGACAAGTTCATCATTCTTAAATATAGGAGTGACCTTGTAATATACATGATGCCCGGTATTCTGAATATAATTGACGATACTTTCTTCATATGGTAGCATTTCATTAGTGTTTAGATACCGTGTTCCAGTAATAAGATTTTTTTCATCGTCTAATATTCCGCAGGCTTTCCACATAATTAAATGACAACGGTTGTAAAGGTACAAATCGCTTATAATATTTGGATATTTTACAGTATGCCAGCCACTAGGTTTAACATGTCCTATATTTCCACGTTCCTCTTTTGCTATTGTTTCAGGTCCCAGATATGCTCTTGCAGTCTGGCAGCGTCCATAAGAATCTAATTCTGATAATATTACGCCTGAAGTCTCCGGCATATCGTCAATTGAAAAATATGGGACATTATTATTTAGAGTATATGGTTGTTCACTGTATTCAGGGAGATTATCTAAATTAAAAGAGCTTGTATCAATTGATGCTTTGTTTTCGGTTTCTATCTGAGCTTTAATCTGGGTTTCGATTTGATTTGCTTGTGCTGTCAGATTTTCTGAGTTTTCTTTTGAAAAATCATCTGTTTTTTGACAGCCAGAAAGAATAAAAATTACAGATAAAAACATTAGTATCAGACAGATACTATATATTTTATTTTTAACGTCAGTTTTTATTGTTCTATATTTCATAATTTGCGTTCCTTTATTTAATTTTATAAAATTCCCGGAAATTTATTCCGGGAATCATTTTATTCATACACTATCCATATACATTCGTATGAATCTGTATGTATGCTTTTGATTTCTGATACATCAAAATATTCGGCAAGTGCGTTATAAACAGTGTCAGTATTTATAAAATCATCTTCTGATAAATTACAATATGATAATTCGCAATCGCAGCATGTTACAGAAATCTGCTCATTGTTTAATATTTTTTGTAAAATATCTTCTAAGTCATCAACATCTTCAAGAAAGATGCATTTTTTTAATTGTCTTTCCGTGATATTTTTCATAGCCTGGCTCCTTATAATTGCATAAATTCTTTCAATAATTCCGTTGCTTTTGTTTCCACAATATCATAACTGCTTTTTCGTTCTATTACTTTGTATGGAATATTGTTATTCTTCAAGATTTCATAAAACTCAGTTTTAGACTTTTCAAGAATATTAGGATAAGATTTCTTATTCTTGTAAACAGTTGCGTACTTAACAAATTCCGCAACAGGATTTATAGTGCTGTTGTTTTCGGTATCTCCAGCCGTACCTGCATTTGCAGGCATATCATTAATGTATGCCGGCTCTGCATTAACTGTATTTTTATCTGCCGTTGTAATAGTATTATTTGTTACTGAAACAGACTCATAGGCTGGATTATCAGCCGGACCATTTGAAAAAGTGTCCGCAGATGCATTTTCAGCATCTTCATTTTCAAGAATAGCTTCTTGAATAGCATCATCATCCATATTATTTACAGTTTCTTTAGCTGCATTGATTAATGCAGCATCATCTTCATCAGAAGAATCTTCGATACCGGTATTATCAGAATATTCAACAGGTTCAAGGCTGGATATTTCCTTACAGCCTTCTTTCATTTTCTGAATCGTAGACATAATAGTTAATTCGGAAATCAAATCACTTAAAGATTTAATTCCACGAAACTTTATAATTATATCTTTTTCGTCAGGAACCTCAGTATTCATCTGAAATACTTCTATCTTGTTAAAATCCAACATTTTTTTTGCCTCCTTATATATTAATTTATATTAAATATGACAGAAAAAGAAAAACGCTGGAGAAATTAATCTCCAGCGTTAATGTTTCTTATTTGTTTACCGGCTGATGTCCTGTAATTGATGTAATCCATGCATTTAATTCATAGATATAATCAAAAGGTCCTTCTTCAGTATTTTTGTTGTTTTTCTTAATGTTATTCATGTTATTCATAATGTGTTTCCTCCATTTTATTTAAGATATATAAAATATGACAGATTTTTTAAAAATCACGCAATTTTATACGCATCAGTGTTAGTATCAGTTGGGTATGTTTCCGGTTCAAGTTCTGCTGATATGATATATTCATCAGGAGATACGAGACTGCTTTTTTCAGCTTCCGACATACATTTAGCTTTATATGCAGCAGCCTGTCTTTTAGCCTCTTCATTTTCAGCCTTCTTCAGAGCTTTTTTATTTTCTGCATTCGGGTCGTTTTTCAGCTTTTCGTATGCGTCAGTTTTGTCAAGCACATCATAGACTTCCTTTAAGAATTCATTATACATGCCTTTTTTATACTCAAATAAACCGGTGCATATAAGTTTTTCTTTCGCTCTTGTCATAGAAACGAATATAAGTCTTCTGGTTTCATCAATCGCATCTACATGCTGGGATGGATTTATCTGGTAGCAGTCCATATCAAGCTTATCCAAACTCATATAAACAGTATTCCATTCAAGTCCTTTTGCAGAATGCATTGTTGATAGAAATACTCCAGGATAATCACGTTCACGTTTCTTCTTCTGGTTTTTTCCGTACAACTCCATTTTGCTGATGTACTTTAATGTCTGTGAGAAAACCTGACGGCGTTTAATCGTTTCAATAAAGAATTCCAGAATCTCATCAGGGATTGATACATTAAGGTTTTCGATGAGACTTATATATTCTTCCTGTTTTTCTGAATCTTTTAATTCATTTATTGCCTGCAGCTTTCTGGACATCAAATCAGCTTCATTCTGTATACATTCTGTATCTTCATTTAACAAAGTGTTGTCAGATAAAGCATTTAGATAGACCAGAATTTCTTTTGTTAATGTCGGGTCATTTATAGCTTTAGCAACAGCCATAGCTGCTTTAACTTTGCTGTTTTCCAAGACGTATTCGGGATACATAGAAACATAAGGTATTCCAATATCAACGAATCTTTCTGCTATTTTTGCAAGAAAATAGCGGTCTTTCCCAAGCACAGCTATCTGTTCAGGAGCGGTTCCGGAATCAATTTTTAACTTAATGTCATTTACTATGAAATCAAGTTCTTCATCTGAATCGTAAAATCCTTTCACAGTAACAGGCTTATTATGACTTTTCTTGTGCGGAATGAGCTGTTTATCGACTCTGTTTTTGTTAAGTTCATTAATTCTGTTTGCAGCAGTGATTATTTCAGGCGAGCATCTGTAATTTTCAACAAGATTAAATACGTGTCGTTCGTCTTCGGGAGCACCTATTTCATTAAAAAAGTTTATAAGATGCTTTGGGGATGTTCCTCTGAATGAGTATATTGCCTGTGAATCATCTCCTACTACCAATATGCATTTAAAATGTATGGTATCAATTAATTTTTTCAAAATTTCAATCTGCCTTTCGGAAGAATCCTGAAATTCATCTACGATAATGTGTTTGAACTTAAAATTATCATCAAAGAAATACGGCTTTTGAGCAAGCAATTCCAGAATCAGTAACTCCTGGTCTGAATATTCAATAAGATTTGAAGCTCTTAAAGCATTGTCATATTCAATATAAGCTTCAAGCAATTGTGTAAGACATTTTTCTGATGCAGCCATTGCTATCCAGCACCGCATTGGGAGAAGACTTCTTAAAGTATCTTCGTCACCTGCAGAAAGATTATTGTCTTTTATCAGATTAAAAGCTGTTGTGATTGTTTCAAGTCCATCGGCATATGCTTTGGATGTCATTTCTGTTTTAAAAAGTGCATAATTGATACCTGCAAAATTCCATTTATCAGCTATTTCACTGATGATTTCTGCCCTGTCTGTATCTTCGATTATCTTAGGCGGAGCTGTAAAACCTAATAATTCATAAACTTCTTTCATTTTAAGTATGTCATTGCCAAAAGAATTGAATGTCTGAATATGAATTTTTGACATATCTACTTCCGACATTCCGTTATCTTCAAGGTATAACGCTATTCTTGACCTCATCTCTGCTGCACCATTATCGGTAAAAGTAATTAACAGGCAGTCTTCTTCTTTTCCGCCTTCTTCAAGGTAAGTTTCAATGTTGTATCCTACAACAAGTGTCTTTCCTGCACCTGCACCGGCGTTTACGACACCATAGCCTTCACGGAAATTAATTATATCAAGCTGGTCTTCAGACAAAGCGATTGGTTGAGCAGTAGCTGACTTCTTTGTTGTTTTAATACTTTCCGGAGCTGTCTGATACTGGCAGAATTCTTTTAAATCGCAGTATTTGCAGTCGTCAGGAGTGCATTCTTTTTCATCCTGTCCATTATTAAATTCCCTAAGCTGGTTTTTAAAATCCATGTCTATGACACTGTAACTGAATTTTCCGTCAGGTGTTTTATCAACAGAATCCTCCAAAGTAAAAACAGTTGAATTTGCTTTGAAAAAATCTGATTCAGATAAGCCATTGCCCTGTTTAAAATCATCTTTGCTTTTCAGATAATAGTAAGATGCACGGATGTTTGTATGTGTTCCACTCTTTGCCAATGCTCTGGCATAATTAAACAAAGCGTAAAGTTCAAGAGACTTCATAATTGAAGAATCTTTTTTCTTGCCTGTTTTAGTGAAGTTGTTTGCTTTTCCTGTTTTGATAATAACGGCTTCTACTGTGTCGATATTTTTGGAGTCTTTATAATAGAAAACCATATCAGGCACGACTTTTATATAAGAGTCGAGTTCTGCAAAATTAAGAACCATTGCCTTGATTTTATCAGGAGTAAGCGGAGTCCTTAATTCAGATATTACATATCTGATTATGACAGCACTCATCATTTTGGCATTAGCTTCTTTCTGAAGCTTTAAATCGAATTCATATCCATAATAATCATATTCGGATACTAAATCTTTTGTAATTTCTGTTGCCAGTTGTTTAAGAAGGTTTTCTTTTTTTACTTCATTGCGTTCCTTTAAATAAGCCTGTCTTGTATCAGAAAACATGGCATTAAGTAATGCTGATTTCTCAGCAAAAATTTTTTTTACGATAGATGAATCACTTTTTAAAACAAATGGAAAATTCCTTGATTTAAGGCATCTGTTTGAATAGTTTAAATCTGATGATTTTATGATATTTTTGTACATATAAAATATCCTCCTTTTAGATTAATTTGATTACAATATGACAGAAAAAGAAAAACACTGGAGCTAAATGTCTCCAGTGTTTGTTAAGTGCTTGTATAAATATTATAGAATCCGCTAGTTATATCAGATTAGACCGTGTTCCTGCATAAATTTTTTTGAGTATTCATATTTTTCAGGGAGAAATTTTTTAATGTCCTGAAGTGTAATGCCGTTTTCCATTAGTTCCATAAAGAAATCCAGTTCATCTAGTTGATTATTGGCAGCATCTTTAAAACGCTCATATAATTCTGAAGTCATATCCATATCATCAGATGTTTCTATGACAATAGTGCCATCTGTATTCATATTTATATCTGCTTGTGTAAGATATTTGCATACAAATAAAACATTCAAGCCATTAAGCTTGATTTGAGTGTTATCATTTATCTTATCGTCAGACAAAATGCTCATGGTATGTAAAATTTTTAACAAATCCAGTGCTGTAAAAGAATCTTTTATATCTGATGTGCTTATTAGTTCAAGATAACGGTTTTTCACTATAATACCTGAAATGTATTCTCCACTCATACAATGAGTATGTAAAATAGCTGTAGGTTCTGTTGCTGTTAGTAATTCAATCATTTTAGTTAAATACATATATTTTCCTCCAATTAAGACATTTTAAAAATTACAGAGTTTTCAGATGCTATTCCTGGAAGGAATGTGCCTGCAGTTTCTACAGGGATATACAATTTTTCACGTTTCTCTTGTGGCTTTTTGTGATATGCTGCAAACTTATAATACATTACAGTATTATCTTTTTCGCACGGCATATTGATTATCTTTTTCAATGTATATACAGTGTCATCAAACAAATAAAGCTTTCCAATTTCGTAATAATCTTTGGCGAGAACGCTTGTATATTTTATATAGTCACGTAAATGGCACATTAGCGTTCCATTAGTATTTTTAAGCGGGACAGCTTCTTTTATCCGGTCAAGATATAATTTGACAGGAATAAGGAACTCTCTTTGCAGATTTTCATTTCTTAGAAACAGAAATATATTGCCGTTCATCTGAATGGTCATTAGATAACGATAGATATACGGCGTTCCTGCGAAAGAAGAAGATATAAATAAATTGTACTTCCGTTCTTTGTAATCTTCAATTTGATATTTTGCATACATATATATGGCCTCCGATATATTTATTAAGATATAAGAAATATGACAGAAAAGCTGCATTTACATGCAGCTTTATACTTTTACAAATTATTTATCTTTTTAATTAAATTAAGCATATCAGATGTACATTCGTAGATTACTAATTTATACACATTTGTATCTTTTTTATTCTTACGGTGTAAAATAAAATCACCTTTAACAATGACTTTATTGAATCGTTTAAAAATTTTATCTACATGCACAAATTCATAATTATATTCTCCGGATGAAGTTTTATCAGCCATGCTTACTTTTGAATAAATAAGTATGTTGTTTTCATATTTTAACTCAGCAATCATAAACCATGAAAATACAGAATCTGCAATTATATTATAAGCAATGCAGAATACTGCTGCCCCCAATCCATAAAAAACAGTGTTTCGGGAAATGAAGAATAATACAACAGTCAATATGCTAAACAAATACGCTCCAGGAATTGTAATTATTCCTAACAGTCCAATGACAAAAGGAGCCGGATGATGTTTTGGCAGACATGTTATTTTAATTGTTTCTACATCATTTGTATCGTTATATGTATGTTCGCTTTCAACATTTGTATTCTCGCAGGTTTCATTTTCAACTGCATGATGAGTAAAGTCTTTAATATTGCTATTTTCTACAAAACTCTTAAATTCATCATCACTGCCTGATATTTCACTTATAATTTCATTCATTTCTTTAATTAACGCAAGACATTCTCACTTAAAATATTGCTATGCGGCGAGAAGAATGCGATTATCCTTTCTGTTCATTTGTTTTAATTATTTTCTTATAATTGCTGTTTCCGGAACAATTCCAAAACCAGGATTTCCATTGTCGTCAATCCATACAATTTTGTACCATGTACAGTCAGAGCGTTCAAATTCATATAGAATTCTTGCAGATATATACACATCATTGTTTCTAAGTGTTTCAGATTGTGGCAGCAAAACTTCTACATCTTCTATAAAACTGGATGTTTTCCATAAACAGTTATCTCCCCTGTAGTTTATAGGTGTACCCGCAGGTGCATTAAGCCATTCTTTGAAATCCAGAAGTTCATTGTTTGGCATATAAGATATTTCCTGTAAAATTTTAGTAAGCTCTGGTTCAGTCAGTGCCTTTAATGTCTCAAAATTACTTAATTTGGGGTCTATATTTTTAAGCTGCATGTATTAAAATTCCTTTCTGAAATTGAGATATGTTTAGATACATAAAAATAATCTTTTTGTTTCTTTAGATATATGAATGTATTAAAATGTATCTATATATATTATGACAGACGGGAAATGAAAAAAGGGAAGCTGATGCTTCCCTTTACTGTTTTACTTAAACAGACATTTATTGAATATTATACATGACAAAATCTATAGATTATATTAGCTTAATAAGTGCTTAAAAACCTGCGAGCCGATTCCATTGATTTTCTATAAACTGCCACGCTGTAGGCCTGATAGTTTCTATTTTAAGCAGATTAGCATATTCTGAACGCAATTCATCATAGGAATTAATGAAAAAATCCTTCTTTCTGACTCCATTATTATAATATGTTATAAGCTTAAACTGACTGTTATTTCCTGCGGCACTATAATTACGACAGCGTGATTTATCTGAACATTCCTGGCATGTCAGGTACAATACCCGTTCCTCAATAATCGGACAGTATTTACTCATGGATTAAACCTTCTTTCGTTTTTAATAAAGCTGCATAATCTGATGTTGTTATCCAGTTACGTAATTTATAATTATCTTCACAAAAATCATAAGAAGGCTGTAGATATAATTCATGCGTTATAACATCTGTTAAATCATACATGTCGTTGCAAAGCACTTGGCCTCCAATGCCGAGAAATCCAGCCCAATAGTCTTTATATTCAGCTGATTCTTCTGACAGTTCTTTAGCTTTTTGTTCATTTATGGAATATGTACATAAAGCTCCATCATTATTATATGAGAAAACATATGTCTCTGTTGCAGGATTATACAAATCATTACCGACAGTAAGATAATCATACATTTCTCTCCATGTACGAAATGTTTTGATGCAAAAAATTTTGTTTAAATCATAAACAAATTTGTTAAGTGTATCACTATTAGGAAATCCGTTCTGCCAGCCAATATCTGTATATTTTGAAAAATTATCATGCCCTAAGAAATCGCAGTGATATTCGTCTGTGAGAGAAAGTAATTCAGGCAGATATGTGTCAAATGTTTTATTGGACATTGGGATATTGATTTCGTAAAGGTCAGCACTATTTTTTCTGATTTCGATTGTATAGAAATTTTCATCACATTCCTTACATACGAAGCCATATCCTGAAACATCACTTGTGTAGAGTGTTTTGCCGCATTTAGGGCAGCAGGCACTTGTTGGATAAATTTTTGAGAAAATATTGACTTTTCTGTTTGTTTCGTTATTCATTTCGTTATTCATTTTAAATATCCTCCATTTTATAAATATTTACATTAAATATGACAGAAAAAAGCACTTAGGATGAGAATATCCTGAGTGCTTTTTGAATTTAATGTACCTATTAATTTACAGTAATGTTAATCTACAATAATTCCTGTAATTTCCTTGAAGATGTCCTTGTCAAAGTTTGGAAGCTGCATAACAGCCTCTTTTTGTTTTTCAGGCAAACTATTCCACCATGTCTGTCTTTCAGATTCATTTGAAGGATATTTCATCATGACAAAGTTTGCCCCGGAAGCTAACCAGTCATAATAAGTCCAGTCGGAAAGTTTGTTGAAAAAATACATTTTTAGCAAATTTGTATTAAAGCAACCGTTGTTGCAATTTCCGATATTACAAATACCAATATTATTATCTCCAATATTATAATTGCCGTTATTACAATCTCCAATATTACAACATCCAATATTATAATTGCCGTTATTACCATTTCCAATGTTATAATTTCCAATGTTGTAATTTCCATTATTATTACACCCTTTATTACCGAAATAATAATAATTGCCGTGATTGTCGTTGTTGGATTCTAATATGTCGCATTTTTTGTGGCTGATTTTGTTCATAAACTTCTTTAAAAATATACTTATTATATTTTTCATGTTGTTGCCTTTTGCCTTTCTTATTATTTATACCAGTAATCAAATTCAGATTCAGGGTCATCATCAGTATTTCTTGCCGGAAATTTCTGACCATCAATAATTACATATTCTTCATCCAGAATATCAAGCTCATCGCCATCATCATCTACAGTATCGGCTAATGTCTGAATATCAAAAATTTCATGCGTCTGTGTATTTACTTTACAGGTACTGACTAATTCAAATCCGCCATTCCAGACGGATACATACTGTGTATTTTTAATCATAAATATTCCTCCAAATCTTCCTGTATCTGGCTGTTTACAATTCCATATCCGATTTTTTCTGGATTATTATATCTATTTGAAAATATAAAAAGGCGATAAAACAACCCTTCAAATGAATTAACAATAAGTTTAAGTTCACTTAATTTGGAAAAATATAAGGTGCAGACTCTTCTGCCTTTTTCTGGATGATTTGCAAGTTCCTCAAGGTCATCATAATCACATCTATCTGATGTTATAATGATTTTGTATTTGCTGTGATTGCTTTTAGAAGAATTTCTTCTGCGTAGTTTGTTTAATGATATATAATCACTGTCTGATATATAATCATACGGAATGCCGTTAAAAACTTTACTCATTTTTAATTCCTGCCTTTATTATTTTAATATTTTTTTCTTTCATATCCTTTGAGCTTCTTTTCTTCCATTGTGATTTCAACATCTCCGGAGCTGCTGTTTAATCTGATGAATTTTGATTCTCTAGGATTACCTGCAAATGAAAAATTTTCATCGCCATATTCAGGGTCTATTGTGTATCCATTATTTAAAAATTCTGATAGCAGCTGGTCAGCGGCTTCTGCTGCAGATGTTGCATCAGCATAAATTTCTGCATCGTCATATCCATTATATTGATATATCGTATATACCATATATACTTTTTTTGATTCATCAGATTTGTCATAATCAAGATTATTGACTTGTAAAAATGCATTCAAAGTATTAAAAAGGTCTGTTTCAAGTTGTTTCATCCAATCTTTTGAATTCCAATCTATTTCACATGGTCCAAATTGGAAATGAGGTTTCCAATTATCGCTGTCGCTGTAAGGCTTTTGAAAAATTTCATAAAATAATACCGGACGTTTAGCGTTTTTAACACAGCCAAACTGTTCATAAATTGCCATGTTTAATGTTATTTTATAACAGCCAATCTGTAACGATGCACAATCTGATATAGGTTTATCATTTGCTTTAAAGATTCTTATATCATCATTTCTTATACTATTAATATATCTGGTTATTTTGCAACATGAATAAATATAGTCTGTGCGTTTCTTTGCTTCATTTAATGTCATAATCATTTCCTCCAGTACGCATTAAAATACTATTTTTTTAAGTTCTTCGAGATATTCATTGTGTGTATTGCAATTTCTTAATGGGCCAAGTAATTCTCTTGAATTGGAATACTTCTCTAGAAAAATAGCAATTTCATTCAGCTGTGTGCGGGATAAAGTAATGCCTTCGTATCTACTTGCATCAGAATTAAGATAATCCACAATGAAATCTCTTAATAACATCGGGTTAGTCATAAATAATCCTCCTTTATTTTTAATATTTATAATAATATGACAGAAAAACACTCATGGCATAATTACCATGAGTGTCTAATAAATATGAACAGTTTATGAAATTTTACTTATTTCCATATAGCAGCCATCCATATGTTTATCATACTGTCTGATGTCGTAAAGCCATTTAAAAGGTATTCTTACGACATTTTCAGTTTTTAATTTTTCTATTATAGTGCCAATAGGAAAGTAACCCTGCATCCATCCATAGCCAGATAGATACTGTTGTCTGTAAAATCCGCATAAGCGGTCATAATACTTAATTGTGTTTTTTTTCAAAAATTTACAATATCTATCTGATAATCCGAAATTTTCTTCTGGATTATTTGCACTCCATTCTGACGATAAAAATGAACATCCCCGAAACAATTCAAGCTGCCACATGACCTCACGCATGCTGCGTAATGTTCTCGTTATTCCATTAATTGCAATCATATAATCGTTCCGTGTTCCTGGCTCCCAGTTCTTTTTACTGCATCTGCCACATTTATATGTGTCTGTGTTAATAATCATCTTATATCTTGCCATAATTGTTTATCCTTTCTTATGATTACCTTAATTAATATTAACAAATGAGAGAAATGTCATTTAATAATATTGCCGTGTAATCTATATGGTAACTAAAATAAGTTGCATAAGCGTTTAATTCTGTACCATTATTATCAATTTCATCTACTGTTTCTGTGCCATAATCAAAAGCTCCGGCATCATTTTCCCGGTCTGCGTTAAGTAATTTCAATAACAATTCCTTTACTTCTTTTTTACTTCCATAAAATCTGTTGATAGCAACTCCATCTACTGAAGTATCTGCTATTGTAATAATCCATTCATCGTTTTCCATAATAGAATTCTCTAAATACCTATAAGTGAGCAACTTGTCTGTAAATGATTATTTATAATAATAATTTATCGGTAATCATCAGTTACATCATAGATTCTATTTATATCAAAAATAAGAATTGTTTCGTTAGGCAAGTCATTGTTAAGTCGGTTTTCTATTTCCTTGTATGGGAGTTCATAATATTTTTCATTATTTGAAACAATGAGTGCATAACTGGCTCCATAATCTGCAATTTCCGCATTCAGGTTTTCTAAAAATCTGTGCAGGTTATTGTTGACATATACTTCATTTTTACTGAATTCTACTGGAATGTCAGTAATATCTTTTACGACTTCTTCAAATGTTTTTTCTCTTAAATCATCTAAAAGTTCTTCAAATCTCATACTGTTACCTCTAAAATCTCAATGTCAAAATCATCAGGGTTACATTCGCTACCTTCAATTTCCCAATCACTTATATATTCTTCTTTTGCGTTCTCTGCTTCTTTCTCAGCTTCGTCATAAGAAGCAAACAGTCCCCACTCGAAATCAGAACTGTCCCTTAATTGTCCGCCGTCATAGCTTATCACGTATTTATACATAACATATTCTCCTTATCGTGCTTTTATATGGAATCCGTATTTATGTATTCCTGCAGTTTCTCTTCTACGGCTTCTTCTGAGCATAATTCATATTTGTCTGCTGCAAAATATGGGGTTTCTTCAAAAATCATCTCTGCAAGCACCTGTTCTCTCATATTTAAGTCAGCCCATTTTTTGTGAAAATCGTCAATAGATGAATAATACGCATTAATAATTTCTACACAATCAGAATCATAATTTCCATCACTGTCTAACCAGTTTTTAATTATAATTTTACCTTTGCAGACAATGTATTTACCTTCAGCATATCTGGCTTCCACAATTTTATATATGCCATCATCAATTTTTTTTACGTATTGTAAGTCGTCTGTTTTTGTCCAGCCATTTAATATCTGCTTTAAGGATAGCTTCATGGATTCCATGTCTTTATAAAAGTTCTTTATTTTATTCCATGCTTCATTTACGGTTTCTGAATCAACTATATCTTCTGATGCAGATGATGCAAGCATTTCAATTTCTTTCATTAAATTTGCGGCTGATTTAATATTGTTTTTGTTAATCATAGCTTTACTTATCATAATTTTTACTCCAATCTTATAAATTGCTTGTGCAGTTATTTGCATGATTTGTTAATATTCTTATTCATAATAGTTACTGTTACCATTCTTTTAACTCTGTATTTGCTTTTTCGATAAGGCTGACAGGAATAACACCTATATCAGTAATATATCTCTCATATGTGTTAATAAGTTCCTCAATATATCTTTCCAATTCCTTTTTAAACTCATCATCTGATGTGTTAGTTAGGTCGTCATTCCATGCAAAACTTGCTGTATCGCAATAATCGTATGGGTAATTGTCAGCTCCATAGCCGTATCCAGTATCAACACCGCCAACGTAAAGGTCAAACCACAAATGATTTCCCCAATCAATAATATCAAAACATAGGTTTCCGACTCTGACTGAACCAATATATTCTCCGCTGCCATCATTATCCTGATATGTTTTCTGGTTCTTCTTATATCTTTCAAATTCTGGCTGCAGGTTCCATTTAAAATTCATATGCAATATCTCCTTTTCATATATTTATTTATAAAATGACAGAAAAAGAAAAAGCGGGGCATTTGCTCCGCTTGATTGTGTTATATTCAAATTGTTATATGAATTACCCCGCCTGTTTTTACACATGGAACACTTTCATAGTAATTCATCGTTTTATATACTTTGAAAACATTTTTCAATGTTAAATTTTTCAATAAGCCCATAATCATTCGTTTCAGTGTCTTTGAATTCTACCATTGTTTTACCAACATTGGTAATCTCTACAATATGACCAACCTTTGTATTGATTAAAGGATTTTTTAAAACTTCTACCTTAAATTTCATTCCTCTTTCAATTAACATAAAAAGTTCCTCCATTTCATTTTAAAATCATCGTTTCATGTACTTATCAACTTCTTTTAACATATCACATTGCATCATAGATAATCTTCCACCACCCATACGTTTCGCAATATCATAAATTTGTTTTCCATCAGTTCCATTTTTTAATAAATTCACAAACGGTTCCCAATATTGCATTTCAAATGCAAATTGCAACTTTTCCTCATCTGTCATTTCTTTTCCTGTGTTATACTCGATTATTTTTATTCTTTCATCATATTTACTCATAATTGTTACCTCCAATCTTCCTTTTAAATCCTCATTTTATTTGTCTTACCAAATTTGCATAATATCTACCTATACCACGCCCATTGTCAAATTTCTGATATTTATGAAACTTAATCGGATTAGCTTTAATCAATTTAAGTACATCATCAGGGAAATTATTTTTATTGGCAATTTCTATCATCTTTTCATTCGCAAATTCCTCTGTACATGAACCGAAAGGGCAACCAATAGAATTCACTCCCCATGATTTTTCTATAATATTGATAATGTCTGTAATATTCTGCATCATTATTACCTCCATTCTTCTATTGAAACTCTTGTTTACTCATGCCTACCAGTAAATCATCGATTCATACGTTTTTAGTTAATAACTTTTCGTCCGCAATGGGGGCAAAAATTATCATAGTTTAATATCTCATTATATCCACATATTGTGCATTTATAGTAATCCATTGAGCCATACGCTGTAGTGACATAATCTCCTGTATCAATAAGCGTAGTTGTATCATCTTTCTTTTCATTACTATTTTTCATTATAAATAATTCTCCTTTATTAATAAACTAATACTTCAATTCACTATATGTTCTTCTATGTATCTCCATGTGGGGGATTGCCTATGCAGTTTCTTTGCTTTTTCCATGTCTTTATAAACGCCAATTATCTTGTTAGTTGGTTCAGCGTACTCAAATACAATATATATTACCATGTTTACATTTCCCCTATATTGCTAATTCTTTAAGTAATTCTCTATTCTCTGGTGTATCAATATAAGCTGCTGAATTTTCATCATCAAATTCCATATCATGTATAATTTTAATTCCGTCTTTCTCAGCCTGTTCAGCAGCTTCATTATCACTATCGAATATCATCATGCAATCAAGTCTCTGTATATGTTCTGCACCATTTCCATAATCAGATGTAAAAACTCCATATCCTCTTTCTGCATCTTCTCTTGTAAATCCATTTTCCATAGCTTCTGTAATTAACTCTTCTGTAATTTTCTTCATATAAATCTACCTCCATTCCAATTTTTCAAAGGAAACTCTTGTTTACTGTCTTGATTCATTATTTAGTAATTGGCATAGGTTATATCGAATTTCAACATTTTATCGTTTTAACATTTCTGAAACTGCCTTGCGAGCTTCCGCTTTTGTAGGAAACCAGTCTATAGATTTTTTATTGGCAGTAAGAGAAATTTTTGAATAGCCATAATATTTTTCGTTCGTGCATAAGATTGTGACACCAAATTTTCTTATATCTAATCCCCAGACTGATACAGGAATGATATTGTTACGTGAGATAATGTAAATTGTATCTCCGATATTACATGGAAGATTCAGGTTACTTTTGCCTTCATTCAGAGGTTTGCTTTTATCGGAATTCAGTTTATTATTCGCTTCATTTGCTTGTTTATCTGTCTGTTTATTTGTCTGTCTTGTAAAGATTTCAACGATTTCTTCAAGCAATCCATTACAGTTTTTGTAGATATTTTTAAGTCTTTCTTCTAAATCTTCATATCTGCCTAATTTTTCTGCAACAGCATCTGTATATTTAATAAAGCCATCCCTTGTATCCGGTCCCCGGAACCAATATCTATCTGGAAGTTTTATTGTCAATCTTTCTGTTATTGGCAATTCTGTTGAGTTTTTATTTGTCATAGTTTGTATCTCCTTTTTATATATTTACATATATAATGACAGAAAAAGAAAAAGCGGAGCATTTGCTCCGCTTGATTATACTGTTATTTTTAAATTAAGCCTAATTTTACAGCACATACATAATATAGTATGTCTTTCCGTTATCTTCTACAATTCCCCAATCTCTTGCAGGAATTTTATCTGTTACCATTTTACGGTATTCATCTTTATCTTCCTCTTCAATATTCCATTCATCGAGATAACTTTCAATATTTTCTTCAAAATCTTCAAAAATTGTTGAACCATTTTTCAAATGTTTCTCTGCTTCTGATTTTGTACATCTATCCAACATTAATAACTTAATTTCTCTTTCTTTTGTCATATTAAGTACCTCCGGTTTCTTTTAATTATATCATGCTATTTGTCTTTTCACAAGAACAGTAAATTTCCATTTTCTATGCTTTCTTTCCAAAATAATACTTGACAATTTTCTTGAAATCTTTATTACTTGCATAAGCAACTTTAGGCTTACTTCCATCAATATTAAATTCTGTTACGCATAAAATTGCATATCCTTGTACCGTTAATGTGGCAAGATATACAAGTAAGTTTAATTTGTATCCAATACTGTCAAGCTGGATTTCTTTTCTTAGTTTCTGTACTTCTTCATCATAATTATCATCTACTTCAATAATGTGTGCAGAAGCATATGTATTAACTTTATACAATCTATTGTTAATTTTTCTTACCATATTATTTGCCTTTCTTTCTAAATCAGTAAATCATTGTTTCATTGTATTTAAAATTATTTCTGAAAAATATTTTCTCTGTTCTTCTAAAGAACCATACTGTTCCCAATCAAAATAATCCGCATTTTTATCTGTTAAAATTTCTTGATTTGCAACTACTTTTAATCTGTGTTCTATTTCTTTAATGGTCGGAAATGATTCTGTGTCATCATTGGTGTAAAACAAATACATGTAACCTTTTGATTTTTTTACACCACTTGTATTACCAATAATAATTGCTCTAAATCCAGCATCATTTTCAACTGTAATTTCTGACTCCTCAAGGTCATTATTCCATATAACATTAAAAAGTTTATATACTTCATTTTGCTTTAATTCCTTATACGCACTCTTTATCTTTCTTGCTAATTCTAAATAGTCCATATTTTTACTCCATTCTTGTCGGCTCTGTAAAGTTTTTTATATGATTCAAATTCTTTTATGAATTGCTTTGCAATATTTTATTCATCCTCTGTTTCTGAAATGTTGTTTTATCATTCTGTTAAACAAATTATCATTATAGACAATCATACTTTATATTTTGCAACTGCATCTTCCCAGTTAGCTATGGTACAAACCTTGTCTATTTCCTCTGCAATGCGTTCTATTTGCTTAGAAGAAACGCAAGGAGTATTTTTAAAAGCTCTACCTATTGATAATTTAACATCATCTAAAGTTTTCTCTTTTTTGAGTTTTAAATTATATCTCCTCAATAAATCCGGCAATTTCTTTTTACAAACATTACCGTAATTAACAAACCATTCTACCCATAATGCTTCTGCAAATATTTCTTGTGGTAATCTCATTTTGCACCTCTCAATCCATTTTTAAAATCATCATTTCATGTCCAAATTTGCTTTAATCATTTCCATTGCGTTTTCTTTGATTTCATTACGCACCTTTTGCAATTCAGCCCATGTTATTTTTTCCTTCATGCAACAATCGCCCCAATTACAGTACATGTATTCTGTGACTTTATCAATAATGTTTATAATTGCTTCGTCACTTGTTACAACACCAATCTTTTTCATAGGCTTATTTAGTGACATCTTATAAATTTCATTATCCTGTATATGGTAAAGTCCGTTATTCATAATAGTCTCCATTCTTCTAAACTTTACTTAATTGTAATTATTCCTTTCCGTTCACTCGTTTCAAAATAATTTCTGTATCTGTATAGGCAGTACAATATGCAATATTATTGTTTTCATCATAATAATTTACATAATACATATCATCGTCAAATGTTCTATTGACTCCAATAAAACCACCTCTTCTTTTGCCGTTTAAATAAACATCATACTTTACTTCTTTTAATGTATCTGCCCAATAATCTTGAGGATTTTTCACTCTCCATATAAAATCATGTGGTGTTGTTCTTAATTCATCCATTATTTTACCTCCAATTATCAAAAGAAACTCTTGCTTCAAACTTCAACCCAAGTCTTTTAACATTTTAATTGCATCTTCCAATGTTTTTTGCTTTTCATTTAATTGTTTCGTTAAATCCTGTATCATTGATTCTCTTTCTCTAACTATAAATTTCAATTGTTCTTTTGTGGCATTATGTATAGTTAGTCTTTCTCCTCATTTCATTGCCTACTTAATATCAAGCCTTAATGTTTCAATATCTGTTATTGCAGTATCAAGTACAGAAACAATTTCATCCATTTTACTTTTGTATTCTAATTTACTTTTATAATTTTTCATTTGCCTAAGAAGACTTTCAATTGTCTGTAAACAATCATTCTTTTCCGCCTCTATCCTTAATTTTTTCTGACTTTTTTCATAAAATCTCATCAGAATATCATCAGGCATTTGTTTTGCTACATTGTTAAGTTCTTCTTCAAGCAGCTGATTATTATTTAAAACCTCATCATCTGGCTTGTAACCTAAAAACTCTGTTATTATTTCTACATCTTCACTAAGCATCAATTCAATCACTTTATCAATTAACATATATCATTACTCCAATCCATTATTTAAGAATCGTTTTAATATCAGTTATAAAGATAATTCGTTATAATTCAAATATCCATCTCTCATTTTTTATTCCTCCAATCTTACCATTCACCCTAAGACAATTAATTCTGCTTCTTCTACATATTTTCTTGCAGCATCGTATCCATTTCTATTAAACTCACCTTCAACACTAAACCAAAGTGAATTTAAAAAATTTGGAATAGATGCGAAATCTTTATTTGGATATTTTTCTCTATATCGTTTATATGCTATTTTATACAATTCATCTACTAAATCACGTTTCATCATATATCCTCCATTCTTCCAAAGAAACTCTTGTTTATAGTCTTTCGCATTCTCTGTATTCTTTTTCTGTTATTATTCCTTCATATAACATATCTTCAAGTGTTCTATACACAGCATTTGCTCTCCAACTTGCATAACCGAATCCATCAAATTCACCTGTAAGAGCATCTGTATTTTCTTCTTTCTGTTTTTTTAATTTTTCTGCTAACTCGCTATTGTGAAAGAAATATGCCTTATACATTGCTCCTTTGATTCTTAATGATTCAATTTCATATTCCTGTGATATTAACTTCTGTTGTGCTTCCAACAAATCTAAACCTATCTTTCCTAATGGACTTCTTTCAATTCTATTTTTAAAATATTTATCATTCATATATCATTACTCCTTAATCTACTTGAATAATTAATCTAATTTGTTTTCCACCAACGCAATCAATGATGATTCCGTTGTCTGCTGTCACTAAATTGTCTTTAAACACCCTGGCTCTCTCAATATCAGGAGCATCACCTGTTTCCATTTTACTCATCAAGAATACCTATCATAGATGGTATCTGACACACTTTTAGCTCACCATCAAATAATTCTCTATGTTCTCTGGATTCAAAATATCTTTTTGCTTTATTATAAGCATCTCTTTTTGAATCTGCTTTTACTTCAATTATTCTATCGTGGAATATTGCTATATAATTTCCATCTTGTTTTAATAATTATTCTTTTATAAAACATTTAATACTTTATTATGTTTTTTCCGCAGCAGTTATAATGTATATACTAAATATTTACTTTAATATGCACACATTTGCATTTCCGCAATTTCCTGCATGTCATTTTCTGTATTGCGTTTTTCTATGCAGTCAGAATGATACAAACGGATTCTGATATTTTTTCCAGCTTTGAAATTCCAATGGTCCTCTGCGTGAAAAGTCTCTCCATTTCTGACTGCCGGAATTATATCTTCTTTACATATACAGCATTTACATGCATTGTGAGCTGAATAGTCTTCTAATTCTTCCAGATAGTCGGAATCATATTCACGGCAGCAATTTTCACATAAATACTCTCTTCCTGCTATATAATAATTGTCTGTGTATATATAATTGCCACAATTATCGCATACAGGCCGGTAACATTCTTTCTGCTCTTGTATCCGTTCATTACGCTCCCACTCTAAGTTAGCGGCATCTTGCCATGTAAACATAAAAATCTCTCCTTTCATAATTTTGATATAATGAAATATGACATTTTTTTATGATTTGACTTATGATTTCTCAATTTGTCTGGATGGCTGAGTTAAATGTGTCCGCAAAGAAAAAATCTGGCAGGAAAAGAATCATACACTTATACTGATATTTGTTATACCGATATCTATGTTTACAATATTGATAAGAGAAGTAAGTATTTATGTTAATGAATTGGCTTTTCAATAAAGCTTTTTAAAATATAAAGGAAAGACAGATGATTAAAATAGCAAGAAGTAAACAATAAGAAATGCAGACAAGATAATAAAAGATATTATTATATATTGCCCCAGTTAAATATCAGACAGTGCTTTTATTTACAGAACAGTAATATATATTATAGGGTTTATAATATTTGGATATATCAAAACGTGCAACATATAATTAATATAGATAAAACTAATTGTTGTTTATATTTTTCTTTTAACATATGGGAATATATAACGTATTTGTATATTTTAATAACATAATAGTGTTATAAAGATTACAAGCTTGTTTATATTGAAAATGGAATACATTAAAATTGCGTGCTATATAAATAACAGTATATTGTTATATAATTTTGGATTGTTATAGTAAGCACAGTTGTAAAATATAACACAAGTATGTTAATTATTGCATATTTAATTTAAAACATTTGTCTGTATTAATAACATTAATGTGTTATAAAAAATAAAACATGAAAAGTTTGCGGAATTTTAATAACAGTTTTATGTTATATATTATTAAAATGCATGTAAAGACAATAATGCAGGATGATATATAAGTGCTGATAAAATTATATACCATTATACAGTATCAATTGATTTATTATTAGATGCTGTCATCTATAAATATTGGTACGGTATAAAATTGTGCAGTTCTTATATATTCTCTATTACTTAATTATCATAGATGCACACAAAAGCTTTAATTTTTGCCGTTTACAGCCATTTTATTAACGAATGTAGAATTTATAGATATACGTGAGAAACTTTCAAATATGCCCCAATTTAAGCGTACAACGATTATATAAAAATTCCGGTTCCGTTTTATTCAGCAAAAGAAAATATATAGAAATGCTCTATTTTAAAGATACGGCGATTACAAAACTGTATCTAAATGCAATAAAAGCAACAGAGTCCAGATTGGAATGGGCGAATATTATATATAATGATGCCTTTAATTTAACGCTATTTATTTTTATTAATTTCTCATTTCCTATTGATTTCTTGTTTTTATTAACTTTACCTTCCTATAATTTTCCATGATTTTATGTGTTTTATATATATTTATGCAAAATGTGTATATTTATACAAAACTGCATACATTATAAATGTTGAAGATTTATATATTAATGATTTATTATATATTCTTTATATTTAAAACTACGAGGCTTATACTTACTTTTTTTAACTTTTATAGAATTCTTGAATTGATTACAAAATGAATAATTATTAAAAAAACTTATATTTTATATTTCAAAGATTTTGTATTCTTACAATTCCCACATTTTATATTTTCTCAGATATTTTTCAGGTATCTGCAATATTTACAGGCATAGGACATCTATAGGTATTACGGATTATTTATGAATATCATGTAATATTTGGATATTTTGATATGTTCATATTTACAACAGATACCTATACACTCTTTATAGTTTATTTAAAATAGCTGTTTTAGAATACGGGTCATTCTAAAAATGATGCTCCGCACTGTTTTAAATAAACCGAATGTTTAATACTTGCTATCTGTGATAGCAATACAAAGCGTATTACAAGCTACACAAATTGCTATATGTACGAGAAAATCTGTCATATCTATATTGTATACAAATATTTAAAGAAAGCAGGAAAAAATATGTCTAATGATACATCTTATAGCGTATGCAGAATTGAAAAAGCAAAAGCAGCTAATAACAATTGTGCCGGAAGCTTAAAAAGAAGATATGAACACAATACAAGAGTTTATACTCCACCAAATGTTGATACATCTTTATCGTATCTTAATAAAGAACTTATTCCATTGCAGGAAGCCAGCTATGTAGCTGCCTATGAAGCTGAAATACAACAAGCCGTTGCTAAAGGCGATATGACAAAAGTAAGGAAAGATGCTGTATTGGGAGTTGAAGTTGTATTTAATTATACAAACAAAGAAAATGTAAATGTTGATATTGATAATTGGGCTAAAGATACTGTAGAATGGGCGAAAAAAAAATTCGGGGAGCATAATATTAAACATGCAACATTGCATATGGATGAAGAATGTGGTCCGCATATACATGTATTTTTTATTCCTATGAATGAAAAAAACAGATTAAGTTATAAAAGCTTTGTTAATGGTCCGGCAGCATGTTCACGGATGCAAACAGAATATGCGAAAGATGTAGGCAGTAAATATGGACTAGAACGTGGTGTTCGCTACTCTTCTCTTCCAAGCAAAACCATGCGTGATTATAAAAGAGCTACATTAGGTAAGGCTGTTGTAAAAAAAGAAGATATTGAGCCAAGAGAAGATGAAAGAGATTTAACTTCCGGATTGATTCTTCCGCAATACGTTGACAGGATGCAGAAAACTCTTGAAACTAACAATTTCAAACATTTAGCACAGGTCAATGAACTTATACAAAAAAACAATGAAGAAATGTCATTGCATATTCAAGCAGAAATCGAAGCTAAAAAGGAGAAAGAAAAATACCGTGAGAAATTAAAAAAACTTGCTGATTTAATGGGAAAGCTGAAAGAACGGATTCTTACAGAAAAAATTTCTGTAAAAGAACTTGAAAAAATGATAAATCGTTACGACCTTCTTGAAAGAGGTTTAAAATCATATCCTGACAGAAAACAGGCAAAAAAAATAGCTGATGAGTTAAATAAAATTGCTGAATGGCAGCATAATCAGGATAAGGAAAAGAAGCTGAAAGTTGAAAAAGAGATAGGTTTTTAACCTCGCTGAGAGCAAGACTATAAACAAAAAAATCCCCGTCTTTACAAACGGGGATTATACTATGTAATTAATCATTCAATCAACAGTAATATGGTAGTTCAATATATTTTTCTTTGATTTTATTCATTTCCATATCCAGATATCTGCCACCATCGCTAATATAAGCTTCATTATCGAATTTTCTAGAATCACCGGTTATGGCTCGTTCATTAAAATAATTTAACAAATTAACAGCATCCTGTTTCTGAAAAGCGTATTCATTAAATTGATTATCGTAATCGTCAATTTTTTTCAAGGCATTTAATACATCTACTGAATTATGTGCCAGAAAAATTCTGTCATTATTTAAACCATCAATATTTTTTATTGATTCATAGAAACTTTCATCAGGTATCAAAGTGTTTATAACAACGAATATATGATTTACATAACCATTATTGACTGTATCATTAGGCTTATAGGTTCTTTTCTCTATAATGTCAGTTAATGCTTTTGTAATTCTGTTAAAGAATACTGCACTGTAAGCTACAGTATCAGCAAATCCATCTTCTTTATACTTAGTTCTTAATGTTATGCCCTGTTTATCAACTGCTTCAGTACAAAAATGACCTACTCCATCAATAATATGCAGACAGGTAAGAGATTTTTTATGGATTATAACCATTGGCATAGTACAATGTATATAATCATTCGGAGATATTTCTTTATCAGTCAGAAGTGTTCTTGCAAAAAATCCCCAGGTATATTTTTTAAAATAAGGAGTTATATTTTTTAAAATAGAACTAAACATACTCCATGTATTGTCTAAATTTCGTTTACTTGCCGGGATTAAAAGATATTTTCTGCAGCTCCGGCTTCTTCTTTCTGATGTTCCATAATATTTATATAAAGTTATGATTATTAATGCAAGGCATATAAATAATCCTGTTATGCAATATCCTTTTGAGGTCAAGCCATCATTTGTTATAATATTTTTAAACATATTTATTCCTTCTTTTTGTGCGTATATTTTATATAATACCGGTTATATTGCATTTGCTGCTATGTTCGCTCTTTTAAGGTGTATGTCTTTTATATAATCAGGTGTATTTGAATAGTATTCATCAATTATTTTACCGCATCCTTCTACGTCAATGGTATCAGGGAAAACTTCATCTGCTAAATCAAGCATTTTGGGGAACATATTGAAATTACATATACTGGCTTTATTTGTTACAGATTCTTCTCCTTTAGCAACCTGTAAAGTTGACCTTTGGCCGAACACAATCATGTTTCTTATGTTTAATTTATTATCAGAATCAAATATTTTACGCATAAGTGAAATGTGTCCTTCGTTTTGGATAATCGGACTATAAAACCATTTGAATACGGGCTGCCAGTCCACATCATCAGGTTTACCGGATACATTTGTTGTTTTATGCCAATATTTGCCGTCATAAAGTTCGATTGTTCCCAAATAATCCTTACATTCAATGACGAATATGCCTTTTTTACAGATTCCAAGAACATCTATCTGTTGAATATCTGAAAGGTCATTCGTATATAAATATAATCCTCTTTTTACATATACAGGTTCACCGAGATTTTCGTAATGTTCTTTAAATGCTCTGCTTACAGCCAGCTCTAGTTCCTCACCATTACTACGGGTATTGCTGTTGACATTCATAGCATGTAAATGCTTTTTCTTTTTCTTAAATATATTAAACATATAGGCACTCTCCAATTACTTTTTCTTTTTGAATGGATTGTGGCTGTATTTGTCTTTATATGCCTGTTCATCTAGTTTGATTTTGTATTCAATAAATTTCTGCACAACTTCATCTGATGGAAGTTCATCCTCTGTAATCTTTTTTGTTGTAATACCATCTTCAGATATAATACCTATGCCATCTCTCAAGATATGCATTTTTGCAAGATTTTTATTATAATTACCTTTTTCATATTTAAGAAAATATTTATCCTGTTTTTTCTGTGCTTTTTTTATTTTATGTTTCTTCCACGCATTATTGATTACATCTATAAGTATCAACAATATAATTACAAGTATAATTGTAGGGAAATTTTTTGTAATAAAATTTAAAATTACATTTAATAGTTTTGTCATAGGATTCACCTCATGTTTTTATTTTTAATATGACAGATATGCAGGTCACTTTTTGTGCAAGTTTTTGTCTATATCTATACATTTTAAGTATAGCAAAATTGTTTTATAATGTATACAGAAAATTTATATTTTGTTTATATTCTGGTCTTACAGGAGTATTTAAGTTTTGTAGGATTTATACAAAATATACAAAAATCCCCGGATTTTTATGCCGGGGATTTTTTTGATATATTTTTTTGATTTTTTTTATGATGCTTTTTCGGATGATGCTGAAAATCTTTCGTATGAAGAACTGCTGCTTTGTGATTCTGTTGTATCTAAAGGTCTGCTCTCATATGGAACAGAACTTTCAGCATAAGCAGACATCATATTTTCAGGTATATATTCAGATGAATCGTTGCTACTCAGGTTTACTAAGTGGGATAATTCATTTTCAGTCATCTCATTAAAATATTCGCTGCCATTAATGTCTTTATTATTTGTATAATTTTGGACTTTATTATTTACATCTTTGTTATGTGCCTGTGAAGCTATATGGTTATCGGCATTACGCTTTTCATTATCTTTCTGGGATTCACGAAGACTTGAAACAATATCATCCTGGCTTACATATTCAAATTTTTTAACTTCTTTTTTCTGGAACTTATACAAATTGTTGATATTTGCGTCTGCTGTATATTTATAATTTATATGGTTGTCAAACTGATGCTTTTTACTCTTGAATGGTTGTTGTCCACGTAAAATATAAATGCATTCGCTGTTGTCCATTCGGAATAATTCATCTGGCGTTGCAAGCTCTCTTGCAATTTTCTTATAACTCAGGCTTGTGCTTCCTTTACCGCCACGGGACACTGAGTTATCCCTGACAACAATAGTCTGCTTACCAAGCATTTCTGATACATATTTTAATGTATCAAGTTCCGGACAGCCTAAAAACAGGAATGAATCACAGTTACCAAGAATAGAACCCCAGTCATCTTTATACATGTTCTTAATCTGAGCAAGATTCTGCAGGATAACTGTAGCAGAAATCTCGTATTTACGCATAGTTGCAAGTTTTTTTGTAAAGCTAGGAATCTGTCCAATATTTGCAAATTCATCTAAGAGAAATCTTACATGATATGGAAGAAACAAGCCACATTGTTTATAGGTACAGCCGTTTTTGATTGCATTAAATTTATCTTTGGCAAAAATTACATTACTATACTCTCCTATAGTTTCATATTCATCTTCGTCATTATCATCTTTCTGGCCGGTCGGGACTTTCAATAAGTACATATTCCCTTTTTTGGTACATTTAATTTGTTTTAGACGCTCACAGAAATCTATAACTTTATTTTCTGTTTCCTGATTCGGATTAGCGGATTCGTCTGGTATAGTATCTGTTCTATCAATTTCATCAAATTTGGCATCAGTCGAGTTATTTGGAATCTCATCTTCCGGATTTTTGGAGGCAACCTTTTTAGTGCCGAATAACTTTTGAGATAACTTTTGAAATATAGAGACTGATTTGTTATTATTTTCTTTGTTTTCATTATCTGACTCATCTTTGACATTTTCCAAGTCAAAATCAATTTCTTCATCACTTTCAAATATTTTCTTCTTTTCAACCACTCTAGGAATTGGGAAAATTTTAACATGTTCGCCTTTGCTGTCTTCAACAATGTAATTTCCCTGACATTCATTTTCGGCATGGTAATACAAAGTCTGGAAAAGCTGAGTATATAACATGGCCGCAAGGAAATTGAATGAATCATGCTCCTGTGGAATAATAACAAAAAGAGCTGTTTTCTCATCACCAACTTTGTCTAATTCAAGCTCATCATGACTAAGCAGGTCTGTTATGTCGTTGGAATCCAGAGTAGAAAGTCTTGCCTCTGCTGAAATAAGGATTGATTTAAGTGTTTTTCCTGCTCCCGTCATGAATTTGTTATACTGTTTTACACAAATATCTTTTTTGCCAAAAGGCTCGTAATATGTAAAAGCACTGCTGTCAGGCTTTCCAAGTGTGAATACACCATCAGCATCAAAATACCATCCTGTTTCTTCAACAGCTTTGAAATATTTTGCTGTCTTACCACCCTGTGATTCAGTAGAGGATTCGCTTTCACTAATCTCGCAGCCTTCCATTAACTGTACAAGAGTTAAAAGATTCTTCTCAAGACGTAATTCCGTGCCGTGTTCCCATATCAGATAAATAAACGCCTGGAACATAAGTTTCTGTGCTTTTTCCCAAAAATCATCTCCGCCTTTTTTATTTGGGTCAGTCGTGTTTGCAAGGATACAGTCTACTAATAAAATTACATCATTTTCTGTATTAATATAATTAAGTGGATTATATCTGTCTGATTCGCTCATATTAACAAGATTGAATACCTTTATTTTAAATCCAGCATCTTCTAACATGCTTCCTGTTTCAGCTAAAAGTTCTCCGGAAGGGTCAGTACATACAAAGTTTACATTAAGTGGCATTTCGCATAAGTTTGGCTTTACAAAAAATCTTGACTTACCTGCTCCGGAACCACCAATTACGATAACATTGTTATTTCTTCTTGTCTGTCTTGTATCCATGCTCATGTATATATCCTGAGTCAGAATCATGTTTCTATGTCCATCATGACAAGTATTGTTTATTGGGTCTGAGTATGTCTTGTTCCATTTATCCAAATCTGTATTCCATTTAGCTGTACCGTTTTCTGTACCGAATCGTGCATGCTGGTCACGTTTAATAACGGTGTATATATAAGCACTTAAAAGAAGAAAAATAATTGTAATGCAGGATGCGGCTAAAAAGAAACCTGAAGGTACTTCTGGCAGTGTAAATGGTTCAGACATAATGCCTTCCATTGTATAGTTGAATACATTTATAAAATCTGCATGTGGGTAAAGTACCTTGTAAGCACAATATTGGGCTATAAAATATAAACTCAATATGTATATAATGCCTATTGTAATGGCATATTGTTTAAAAATTTGTTTTTTCTTATTTTTATCTTCCATATTTGTAAATCCTTTCGCAAAATAATAACGGCGTATCCACAAAATATATGGATACGCCAAAAAGTAAATAATAAAAAATATATATAAAGTTATAAATTAGTAAAAATATAAAGTTTACCATTCAGGGTCATTAAGATATGGGTCATCATTATCAGAATTTCCTGTATTACCCCAATCATAATCATCCCAATATGAACTGTCGTTGCTAAAATCACCGCTGCTATCAGAACTATCACTACTATCATTCCAGTTATCATTCCAGCCATCATCTGAATTCCAATTATCATTACCATCATTCCAGTTATCTTCAGAATCATACGGTTTATCACATGAATACCATGCATAAAAGCCAAGCAAAGATGAATTATCGTATGAATAGATTTTTGAACATATGGTTTTATCATTTTCATTTCCATAAACTCCAACAGCAGTCCATTGTTCGTTTTTATATACATGATTAGCCCCATATGAACTTCCTTCGATTACAGCGAAATTATTATCATTGTCAGACGTGATAAATAATGCCGCACGGCCTTCCTCTTCATTATCCGGATTGTTATTATAAAAATTACCGGAAAAAATAGCAATGTAACCTTGCTTAATCCATTCTTTGTGTTCGATTGCTTCATTTCGTGTTATAAAGCAATGATTTGCTTCAGCAAAATCTTTATATGCCATAGCCGAACTGCTTGCAAATACTCCATTATCAATATCTAAATGAGCCTGTTCAATCAGAGATTTTATATACCCTGCACTCCAGTCATTATTATCTGAATCAGCTGGTACATTCTTGTTGAACTTTTCGCCACGATATACAGCAGAGAGGTCTGCTACTGCCGTGCCTGTAAGCTGTGTATTTGGTGAACCATCTACCATATAATACAAATCCCATGCAAGCATTTTATTATAAATTTCTTTAGCTTTTTCAATTCGTCCGCCAAGACTTCCATCATCAAATGCATTAATGAAATTATAAAAATAATATTCTGCAGCATGTCCTGCGTTATCTAATGTATCTTCATACTCCGTTGGATAGCGGTCTTTGATATGCTCTGCAAGATACTGCATTTGAGCATTTAGGGAACCTTCTGTATCATTCGGATTATATGGGTCTAAGCCTTTTGCGGAGCAATATTCTAATAATGCATCCCATTGTTCGCCATCCCATTTTGCAATACCAAAATGGCTGTCATCCATATAATATGGGTTATAATTAGTGTCATAATAAACATTTCCTAAAACACCTGCTACATCAGCATTGGTGAATTCATTATAAATATTGTGAAATGTATCATATAAGCGTTTTTCAACAGCGATTGCATTATTATTGGCAGAAGCTTCTGTTAAAGCATCACTGTAATTATTAACAACTGTTGCTGTATTTAAGAAAGAATTGCCGAGACTATTTTCCGATTGCTGCGAATCTGAAATGTTTTTTACAGCCGAATTAATGCTTGTACTGACAGAACTAAATATAGCCATCAAGAAAACCATCCCTGCAAGCCCCGCTGCAGCAATAAGAAAAGCTTTGCTTTTTAATAAATTTGAGGCTATATTCAAAACTGCCTTAGCAGTATCTTTAGCGACTTGTTTTAGTTTTTTTCTTTCTACATTATTTTTATTAAGTTTTCGTGAATATTTCTTTCCTCTTTTTTTAAGTTTTCTATTTTCTTTACGTTTATTTTTATCAAAACGGCTCAATCGTTCCTGACGTTTAGTTATTTTTCCGTCTTTACCGTATAATTTTTCAAATTTTTCCTGCACAATATCACTTTTTGTATGATATTTTTCAATGAGCTTATTACTTTTGGTAATTTCCTGTTCATATTTTGCACTGTTTTCCAGTGAGGTTTTAGGATTATTTAATTTTCTCTGGTACTTTTGCTTCTGTTTGTTAGCTTTAAATGCCTGTTTTTCATATTTATTGTTCTTGCGTCTTAAATTACGCTTATTACGTGCGTGATAAGATTCATTCATACGATAAGGAGCCTGAATTGTATTCCTTAAAGTTGTGTATGACTGATGTATGGTAGAATAACCCTGGTATATATCAGAATCCTGAATCTGCCGGGCAGCTTCTTTTTGATATGCTTTTTTAGTCCTTCCATTTAATCCCAATGACCGTTTGGCTACTTCTGATTCCTGTTTAACCGCAATCATATGGTCTATAACAGCCAAATCATTATCCGAAATTTTTATATTCTTCCACGGATTATAAGTATCAATTTTCGCATTTTTTTCATTAACTGCAAAACTATTTTCTGTATTTGATGAAATATAACTGTTATAAGCTCTTTTTAATTGTGTGGCAGACATATTATTTATATTAAGTCTTGATAATGTATTACTTCGTTCGCATAATTCTGCGATAAGTTTACCATTTTGGACAGCCGTAAGTTGTTTTGCGTTTTTATGTGTAAGATATGTTGAAAAATATGTTTTTGCATCAGTTTTTCCAAAGCCGCTATAATCTATATTCATTTTGTCAATTTGAGAAAAAGATATTCTTATAGTGCTTCCATCAGCACGTACACCGGTAAAATAGCCATCCCTGACATTTTTAGCCAGATTACGTTCAATAATAATCTTTTTACAACCGGCCTTTCTTGCTATAGTTTCCAGATTGAATGCTACTTCCCCATGTTTTATTTTTGGGATAGTATCTATTTTACGCAAACCATTATCATGCAAAGCTTTATTTAATGCATTTGCCTCTGATTTTGTATAGCTTCGCCCCAATTTGATTTTAGCCTGCAGACTTGTAAGTACAGAAGCCGCTGGAATAACTGCCAGTTCAGACATGTCTTTTATTTTTTTGTATCCAGTATAAATATCTGAACCCCGCATAGTATCCATTGGATTAATATTTACGGTATTCATTTTATTTTTAGTTACATTGTCATTTATATTAAGCTGCTGCAGAAATTCTTCAGCTGTGTTAGCTGAGGATGCAGGTCCATTTTCATTACTACCAGAATATGAATGTCCATATTCAGATGAATCTGGAGAGCCAGGGGAATTAAAAGAATTTGCTGGACTGCTATTTGCTTTATCATTGTTATTATTACCAAAATCAAATTGATGATTTGGCGAGTTAAAGTTATTTAAAACATTCATCTGAACAGCGGCATTGTGATTATCTATAACAGGATTTTGTATTACATTTCCTTTCATATCCATTCTTACCGTTGTCGCATTTATATCAGATACAGGACTTCTTATAACAGTCGGCCTATTTTCCTGTAAAGGAGCTGACATTTGCTGTACTTGCTGTTGAACAATATTTGCTGTTGGATTTGAATTATTAACATTTGAATTATCAATAATTCCTGATGCGTTTGAATATTTATTAAGGTTCTTTTCGTTTTCACTTGCAGCAGACATACGTTCATGCAAATCCTGTGTCTGCATTGTGAAATTGTTAGATGCTGAAGTTTTTTGGTTCATGGCATCAGGAATATAACCATCTCCATGCTTATCGTAATCCGGATTAAAGAAATTCTGTGTATTAGGGATATTCATGAGTTCTCCTTTCCAAACGTAAATATATAGCTTTATTTTTCAGTTAATATTGCATCATATATACGGCTGCTTTCGGCTTCTAACTGTGTTAAGTCAATATCATCAGGTACAGTATTGATTTCCAGATTTTCTGGTTTTATGAACATACGTATAATTTTACAGTTCTCATCCTCCGGTTTTACAGGCTGCAAAAACCATAGTGAAGGATTATGAAATGCTAAATAGTGGCTTGCTGCATATTCATCAGGTACTACATCAAAAATTACTAATGGCAGATTTTCAGCTATACCATTATCTCCTACAACGCACTTATCCATTAATTTCCCAAAATTTTCCAATTGTGACCAGAAAAGTCTTAACTCAGGTGCAAAATTTGATTTAAAAATTAAATCAATTTGAACAAATTCCCCATGATTTTCAAGGTAAAATTCTGCTTCTTTTGTATAATATGTTGCCTGTTCGTTATAATTGAAATCATCATTCATATCATTTATGTTTCCTGTATATGTTAATAAGGAGCATGAAATTTCAGCATTTGATTCACCTAAATCATTCCTGCCAAAACATGATGCTAAAAACTTATGCTCATTAAATTCTGCAGTATGTTCATTATTAAAATTAGAATTATCCATATAGTAAAATCCTTTCTTATTATTTTTTTTGAAATTGAATAAATTTCTATTAATAATATGACAGACAGAAAAGAAAACAGACTTAATGCACCTGCACTAAGTCTGTCTGAATAATTACGCTGCATATACTCTTTCATCTGCTTTAGAAGTCATCATCTTATACAATTTTGTATCTTGAGGGAAATCATCTATAAATGGAACAATACCTATTCCTGCATAAATAAGTCCCTGTCCTGATGGAGAATTTGTGATATAGTCAAGCTGGCTTTCTGATATATGATACATTTCAGCTAATGCTGCCCTGTCGAATGGTGACTGAGCAAGCATTATAATAAACTCGCAGTTATTAATAATGCCTCTCGACTCTTCAGATACAAGTAAATCTTCTACATTCTGTGTTATTGCTGTTGGGATGCCATTCCATTTACGTGCACGTTTAAATATCTGTCGTAAAAATGATGCAGATGTACGATTTTTTGTCAAAATATGGAACTCGTCTACATAAAACCATGTACGTTTTTGTCCACTGGATTTCTGTGAATTATCAATAATCTTATTCCAAATATGGTTAAGACATACCTGTAATCCCATTTCCATCATACCTGTACCAATATCTTTGATATTATATACTGTAAATCTGTTGTTAATATCTACATTGGTTCTATGTGCAAAAGTATCGAAAGAACCACGGCAGTAAATTTCCAGAGATAATGCAATATTTTGGGCTTCAGGTTCTGGCTGATGCATCAGCATATCATAAAAAGTATCCATAGTCGGAGATTTTGTTACATCACATGTAACACCGGTAGCAGCAATATCACGCATATGTTTCATGTAAGGTTTGTAAACTTCATTAACAACACGGTCAATAATAGATTTCTGCACGCTATTCAGTTCATAACGTCCGCCCATAGCTGTTTCACAGAGCATACATATGTAATCCGATTTCATTTTTACAGGGTCATTATTGGCACTTTCTGCATCATCGCCATAGTGTATATCCATATCAAACGGATTAATATGGATAGTGCTTCCGGGTTCAAGTTTAATAACGGAGCCGTTAAATTGTTTTGCTATATATGTATATTCTCCTTCCGGGTCTATAACATATATTTCATCCTGTGTTGTAAGAAATACATTTATCATTTCTCTTTTTGCACAGAAGCTCTTGCCGCTGCCAGGTAATCCAAGAATCAAAGCATTTGGATTTTTACCGGCAAGTCTGTTTATCAAAAGAAGATTGTGAGAAGATGCATTCAGTCCATAATAAAAACCGCCTTTCTGTAAAAGTTCCTTTACAGTAAAAGGTATAAATAATGAAACTGTATTAGTTGGTGACATTCTTTCTATAGAAAGGTCATTATATCCTAACGGCAGAGCACTTTTAAAGCCTTCTTCCTGATAATAAACGAGTTTTTCTATTGTTACAGAATTCTTATTTCCGATACTATAAATACTTTCAGTATCTTTTTTTAGTTCCTCTTTTGTATCAGCATAATGCATTATTATGGCATTAAGCAGAAAAGCTTTCTGTTTTCCTGTTCTCAGGTCTTCAAGAAAAGCTTCTGACTGTTCTGAAGCATATTTAAGGTCTGGAGAAATAAGGTCTCCGCTATATCCGTTTCTGTAAGCGTCTTTTTGTGCCTGAATTACATTACTCTGAATGCTTGTATTCTGTCTGCTTGTTATCTTTAAAGCTTTGTCCTGTGCGATTGGTTTTATATTAAATGTTGCTGTAAAGTTAAATGGCAGGTCCGCAATATCACTTATGAAATCTGTAGAAAGTGAAGACGGTAAATCCTTTATAAATAAAGCTCTTGCAAATTTATCTCCCATTCTGAAGTAATCCATTTCAAATCTGAATCCTGGAGGAGCGATAATATCTTTGGTTGTAAGCCCTGATTGTGATAATTTATCAAAATCTATGTCAGCAGAAAGATTCTTTTCATGTCCGGGATTAAGAATATCGTGCAGGCATTTTAAACGCTGCTGAATAGTTAATGGCGGAGTGAATACTTCCTGTGTACCGGAAATTAATTTCATGCCTTTGCTTACTTCAGAATCTATTCGTGAGAAACTGTTTTTTGCATCTTGTAAGGATTCATATTTGCCACTGATAGTAAGATACTTGTCGCTTACAAGATTATTTCTGCCTTCAGACATTTTAGCTTTAAGCATGTTGTTATTTTCTACTCTGAGTTCATTAAAATCGTCATTTTCCATTTTACACAATACTGTATCAAGAACTTCTTTTTCATCAACATTTCTGTTGTTAATAGTTATTTGCAGATTGTTTTTTTCATTGAATGAATTGAGAAAGTCTCCATATTTTTTAAATATCTTTTCCTGGTCTTCCTGTGAAGCAATTCTGAAATTAATATCCATAAGCTTATAGCTTTTTGAAAAAGTATTTAAAGACGTTTCTATTAATCCTGAACGATATACATTTGTATATGGAATTGTATCTTGAGCTGTTTTTGGCAGCTTAATTCCATCAGCAGTTTTATTGTTTTTATTTTTTTTATTAATTGAGTCCATATTTATAACACTCTCCTTTTATTTACTTTATTGGCGTTTCTTCTCCTGATTTAGCCTCAAGTTTTCTGGTTTTTCTGATTTCCTTTAATTGTTTTTTTGTATAAGGAACATCTTTTTCGCAAAACTGTTTATAATAATTATTTGTTTTGTATACACGATTTTTAGGAGCAAAAAGCCATACACGTATTTTCTTTTTAAAAAATTTTTCTAATGGCACATTGTATATATTTATAAATCCACATGCAATTGGAAACATTCCTGCCAACCCCGCACCAATAATGCAGACTTCAGGAACAAATATTTTATTTAAAAACAAAAACACTGGCACAATGATTAATACTCCTATAAAACAGCAAGCGAACTGTCTTAATGTGAATGGGCCTATAAATTTCGGTTTGTAAGCCTTTATATCTTTTAAAACTTCTCTTTTTACCATGTATCTGTCCTATCCTTTCTAAGCACCTACAATATCGCTTGTAATTTGCTGTGACTTCATAATCAGAGAAACACTGATTAACTGTGTTGCAATAAGGAAGACAATATTGGTTTCGCCAATAGATAAGTTTTTTGTCAAATTCAAAATTATTAAGATTACAACTCCCTGTAAGCATAAAGCCAGGAATTTCTTTAAAAATCTTATGGCTGATGAATTTGCAATGCCACCATTAAAAGCATCTGCCATTGACAAAGGTGCAAGAGCCATGTATGCTGCGATTTGTATTACACGGCCAAAGCATATACTTATCGCTAGTCCACATGTAACCCATCCAAATATTGTCATTATAAAGCTTTCGATAAAACCTCCAAGAGCATTTATGAATGTCACACTTGTATTAAGATTTTGCCATGTATGAGTATCGCTGGTCCACGCATTATCTACGCCTAAAAATACTTTGTATGCTGTAGAGTATGTTCCAGCTTTGCTTCCATCGTTGTTGGTATTGACTAAAACTCCCAGCCCGGATATAGAAGAGGCAAATTCGTCACCCATATCTATAATTGCTTCAAGAATTTTATAACCTTCCATCATAAGCAGACATCCAAACATTAACTCTATACCGGAACGTAACAGTTCGTATCCATTAAGACGGTCTTTAGTAAGTTTATCTGCAAGAGCTATAACCCAAAACAAAAGCATCAAAGCAAAACCAAATGCAGCAAATAGATTGTAAGCATTTTCACTGTAAGCACGGATTCCGGAATAGCAGGAACTGTCCATAGTGACGAAATTCTTAACATAGTCGCTCTGATTGGATATTGTACTCCACTGACCTTCAATGCCCTGTACAAGTCCGGCCGTCATAACAGAAGGCAAATGTGCAAATGTATTGAAAAAATTACCGATATTTTCACCGATACTTTTAATGCCGTTCGCAATATCACCTAGTCCTGCTGCCTGAGTTACATAAGAGGACATAAGATAAAATGTATTCAAAAATAAAACACCTCCCGAAATTAGCAAACGCCATTATTATCTGGAAGAGCATATATATTTTTCCTGCTCGTTTCCTTAAACAATGGCGTTTGAATGTGATGACTCATTATTCTGTAATGATTGTACCTTCTGAGCCAGTCAGAGCAGACATTACAGCCATAGAAATAGGCTTGATTACAATAAGCAAACCGGCTATGAATATGTTTACGATAGCCTTGCCCTGGCGGTCAGGGTCTTCCTGTTTGATAGCTGATACCCAGTTAAATACGGAAATACCAAAATAGATGATTCCGACACCACAGATGATTGTAAATACATAGCCGGCCATAGTTGTAACACCGCCCTGTGCATTGAAATCTGCTGCTGTTGGATTAAATAGTAGTCCTGGAACAAGTCCAGATGCTAATACAGGCTTTACTGCTTCAGGTGAATTAGCAACAAATAAAGCCCACTGCTGCATAAAATTCTGTTTAACTTTTGCTACCATTGTTTTAATTGTTTTGAACAACTTTTTCATTTTTTAATATCCTTTCATAAAACATATATTCACGTTTTTGGGCGTGTCCCATAGATGTTAATTAGCATAAGTTTTATGTTAATTTTTTTATCTAATAGAAATATGACAGATGAAAATAAAAAACAGAACGTATTTTCGTGAATGTATGTTCAGTATATAAAAACAGAGGCAGTTTTTATTTCAAAATGCCTCTGTTTTCGTTTTTTTGTTGATTGATAATATAAGTTGTTAATCAGCTTCAAGCGTACCAATTTTATAATTTTCTATATCTTCATTATTTTCAGAATTTCCTGAAGAATTATCATTATCGCTATTGATATAATTTTCAATTCTGACTTTAACTTTATTTGTAGTAGTTTCAATAAATCCTTTAATTGTAGGATTTGTATTCGCTGCATAAAATCCTATAATTAAGGCAGCTATTATAGCGATTGTTCTTAAAATATGGATAACATTTATTTTCCATTTACTTGATTTATGTTCTGTATTATATAACGGCTCACTATCAGGGATATACACTTTTGGGGGAGTATAATTTAATTTCTCAGGTTCTTTTTTCTCCGAGTTGTTATTTTCATTGTTTTCGTGAATAGCATCTTTGATTCCTAGAAGAAGATTTTTTACATCATTTGCAGGCTGCTGTTGGTTATTTGAACGTAATTTATTAATCTCTCTTAAAGAAGGACCCTGATAATTTTTGTGCATGATTTCCTCATATCTGTCTTCCAGAATCTCTCTTACATCTATATTACGGCATTCATATGTATTCCCATCTATTTTCATGCTTATAATGTCCTTTTTTGAATCAGAAGAGTCTTTCACATACTGATATTTAACACCTTCTTCAAGAAGCCCTACTATAACTCTGGTATATAAATCTTTAATCTCCTGAGAATATACTTTCGGTAAGCCTTCTTCCAGTACTTCATGTTCAGTTTGATTTTTTAAAATTGTCAGTTCTTTTAAAATAAACATGTAATGATGTTTTTTTTCGTATAATGTGTTATTTGTCTGCATATAATTAATTAAAAAATAGAAGCAATATGCCAAGTACATACTGCTTCTATTTTAAGCTCCTTTCCAGTTATGACGGCATTTTCATATATTTATGCAAGTTCTTTATCGCTGCCATTGCCAAAATCAGCGTCTTCAATACCTACTTTTTCTCCAGTTTCTGTATTTTCAATGCCTTCATTCACAGGGGCATTTTGAATAAGAATTTTTTGTGCAACAAGCGTTTCACGTTTAGTAGTTTTATCATTGTATGTATTAAAAGATGTCTGTAAAGATGCGATAACACTTATAGTGTCACCATTTTTTAAATCTTTGACAAGTTCAATATTGCGTCCATAACATGCAATACGGACTCTTTGATGGTCATTTCCTATAATAAGACTGAATAATACAACCTTATCGTTATTAAGAAGAATTCTGTCTACAATGCCAGACAGCATAATTGCGTTTTCATATGTATGTGATGTAAGAGATAAAATATTTGTATCAATCTTCTTTACAGCATCAGCAACAAAAGACTGTCTGAAACTGATGCCTGTTCCAAGACGATTTCTTTTTGCATAAGGCTCTAATCTGCCATGAATTTCCACATTATCATTTTTATTTAATTCATCAGCAAGGCAGGCATTTTCGCCAAAAAAGAATGCTGATGGGAAATTGGCATTTTTGCCATTTCTTGTGTAAACCTGTACAACAGCAAAAGTATCATATTTCCTTACATTTGTAATGACACCTTTGATAATTCCCTCATCTTTAAAATTAACGATATTATTTTCATTTCCTGTAATCATATTTGTGTTTTCCATAATAAAAATCCTTTCTTAAATAAAATATTATATATAATAAGTCTTTCTGACAGGTGAAAGATTTATTAAGCATAGTTATTGCTTTAACGCAATTGAAATTAAAGTTCTTACAAAAATAATAGGCATAAGAACTGTAAAAATACTAATTTTTTTTCGCATAACTATAATGAAATCTGTTCGTTTTACAGTATCTGCGGCATTATCTTTGATAATTGGTATCAATCCTATAGGCGTAGCCTCTATATTATCAAAAATAGCGATTTTTTTATTGTTATAATTCATATATGATATGCATGTTTTTCCAGTTATTTTTCGCTTTTCCAACAATGTAAATCCGATACATTTTCCGGTTGGGAGTATATAATCATCAGATTTAGAAAAACTGATATAAGGAACATCATGTTTTTTCTTATAAAAGAAATCAATTGTATCTTCAGAAATATTGTTATTGAATTTTTTGATTTTCTCATTATATGTATTATATGCCGGATACAGGACAGGAAGGTTTTTATAAGATTCTTCATCTACTGCTTCCAAATCTTTATCTAATGCATTATTAAGATTATTTTCCTCGTTGATTTCTTTTTTTACATCTTCATAATTAAAATCATTTAATGAATTTATCATATATTTTTACCTTATTTCTGATTTGAATTTTTTGTATTATTGTTACTATTGCTATTATTGTTGTTTGAAGAACTGTTTGTTGTGGTTGATATAGTTGTAAAAGATTCACTGTGGGTTTTATAATTATCCAATCCTGTAATTGTAAAAACCCATGTGCCACTTTTTAATGATGACAGTTCTTTTGCAACTTTGCCCTTTTGTAGCTCATCTTTTGTTGCAGTTATTCTATAAGGATTCGATATGCTTCCCTCTTCCGTGGATGTGGACGAAGCTGAAGTTGCACCATTTGATGCCAGATAGTATTCTATAGTTACACCATTCTTATCCGCTGATAATTGGCCGCTGAAATTTACAATCAGTCTGATTGTTTCATTGTCAGCAATTTTTACATTTTTAATCACTTCTGATGATGAAGAACTGTTGATGTTATCATCATTTGTCAATTTCAACTTTGTATTGAAGTTTTTCTCTTCTTCCTGAATAGGATTATATGTTACTTTGCCTGTATCAGTTTTTATAATAATAGGGTCATTAAAATTAGTTGAATCATCATATGAATCCCCATTAACGTATCTGAAAATACCTGCTCCATTAATAACGTAATATCCTGTTTTCAGATATTCCGGAAGTTTTAATTTTATAACACCATTTCCAACAAATTCATATGAACGTATAGGCATTTCTGCATCCATAGATGAAAAAATTCTTGTATCAGCAACAGTATCAAACACATACCGCTTTGTTCCTGCGTAAACCTGTACTTTGTAATGATTGCCTTTTAACAGTCCTTTTATGGTTCCAGCCTGTGATACATTATCTTGTGTAATAGCTGTATCACCAACATAAGGAATGGAAATAACTTTGGTTGTATCATTTATAAGCTGATTGTATTTAGCTGCTGTAGAGCCATTTTTGATACCAACAAAATTATTTGCTGAATTTAATGAATATGTTCCGGAGCCTTTTACTATTTCTGAAAGTCCATAAACGCCAATTGAATAGCCGTGGTCATAAAAATGTTCCAGTGTATATGAAGTAGGCAGTGATGTAGATGAGTAATATATCAGTTCATCGCCTTTATATAATGTCGGGATACTGTCATCATTTCTGGCCTGCATCCAGAACACACGGCTTGATTTGCCAACAACAGAATCGCTTCTTAAATCGACTTCCTTATATACAGGCTGGAAAATCTTGTAATCATAATTTTTGAATTTAGATACATCTACACCTATATCACTTTCGATATTTGTCTGTTTATCATCATGCCAGACATAAAACTGTCCATCTGAAAGCTTAGATGAGTTATTTGTTGCGACAAGATTTGTATTGATGACTTCTTTTTTCTTTAAAATGGAACACCCTGTTAATCCTAATGATAACGAGCATGTCAACATTAAAATTAAAACTGCAGATAATTTTCGTTTAATATTAAACATAAAACCCTCCTATTTATTTTGAAGTACATTTTTCATATCTGTAATATTGTGGCCATACAAACTTATGTAAAAAGTTACGAAATTTTTTGTTTCTTCAAATTCTGATAAATCATTAAGTGTAGCTTCAGTTAAGTCCATCTCCAAATTATCTCTTTGTTCTGCTGGAGCAAAAATACGGGTAAAAGAACTCATATCGCTGGTCAATGCCTTTAAAAGTCTGGAAATCTGAATCCACCGTTCCATGATATGAATTGAGTCTTCCAATATGCCTCTAAATTCCTTTGAATTTATATATTCAAGTTTATCCTGACTGGCAGCAGAACATTGGAAGTTCGCACCTTCATATTCATATGGATATTTCAATTCAATATAAGGTACTGAAATATCTTTATCTGATGGCCGTAATTTAATTCGCAATGATTCGCCATCTTTTGGTGCTGTAATCATTAGTCTGTTGCCATTATCATCAATATATTTAACTATATTTTTTTGAATGAAATTATTTTCAGTGATTTTAAACATAATTATCCTTTCTTATGATTTTTATAAATTTTCATTATATATTTAATATGACAGATGAAAATAAAAAAATAAGGAGTATGCACTCCTTATTTTACATATAAACTATATTTATTTTACATCTGCATATTCATACCGTTTAATATGCCTATAAAGAATATAACCATATCACACATTAATTTGCACGCTCCTGTAAGCTGTGGAGCTAAAAATAGCATATACATTCCTGCCATTATATTATCAAATGCCAATTTCTCAGTTTCATCAAGCAGTAAGTTGTTTCGTTCAATAATATTTGCAATCTGTTTATCAATATCAGACCCTGTTCCAAGACTAATTGCATAAAACATTCTCATAGTTGATGTTATTTCCGGAATATTAAATAATGACATAAAATCAAGATATGGAGCAGATTGTGTTGCATCTTCACGTAGGGAATTATTCAGTCGTATTAACTCTGGCTGAAGAACGACCGCTGCTGTAGGAATACTCTTATATAAAGCAACCTGTATGCTGTTAGATTGTATAAGTAATGCCATATTCATTAACCAACGTGGAAATTGTATATATATTTCGTTACGAATGGCCTTATATCTTGTTTTATAATCAATTTTATGTTTCATAAGAATGAGAATCATGAATAAACACGAAAGGATATCAATAAGGGTATTTTCCCATAGGATTCCAACAAACAGAAGGATAATAGGGACAATAATCAGTTTGATATTCTTTTTAAATTCTCTTTTAGCATTATAATTAATTACATATGCGTAGTACTTTTTTACTTCGCTGTCTTTTCGGGTTTTTAAATTATTAAGCATGCTTACACTATTTTTTTTATCTATAATATAAAACAGGAATAAGTCAGCTATAAATAATCCGGCAGCAGACAATTGCGAAATAATATTTCCTTTTATATTAATTTCTGCAGGCAAAGCGTTATTCATAACAACACATAAGATAAAAGATGTAACAATTGCAATAAAAGATGCATTTTTTTTATGATTCTTTTCTCTTTTAAATAACATGGTTCTGTTTACCCACGCAGCTCTATCCTGAAGAAGCAGAGCAATTGACTTATGCGGATTTCCACCTACTCGTTCGATTTCCAGCATAAATTGATGCATTTGATGGATTTTCTGACAGTCATATTTTTTTTCAAAATTGCTTAAAGCCACTTCTGCATTATAATTTACAATATCATTCTGTGCACACTTAATAGCATCCCCGATACGGGTATCCCTAAAAAGAGGCTCTATATCCTGCAGTGATTTTAGTATTTTTCTACTGTCATCAAAAGAATACAGCATCTGTTCAATATACTGTGAAACTTCCTGAAAACGTTTGTCTTCATATCCTTTGGCGAATGAATTTAATATTATAAAAGGCATAATCATTAATCCCGCAAGCAACATTACGATTGCGAAACTATATCTTATACTGAAAGCAAAAATAGTTCCAATGTATACAGCAGCAAATATCAGATAATATTTGATGATATTCTTAAACGGAGTTTTAAATCCCATTTTCTCAATATCCGAAATAAGATTTTTAGGATTGAGATATCTGAAAACCTTTTTGAAAAATATATTTATTCTTTTTGCAGGTTTTGTAGTTTTATTATTATTTTCCATAATATTTCCTTTCTAAATTTGATGTTATTAAATTTTTATTTTGAACAAAAATGTTCTTTCAGAAAGACGACAGTACATTTTTAATACATTCGTTTGTATTATCGAAATTATTATCACTGTTGTTATTGGAAATATTATGTTCATCTTCAAAGGCTGTTGCTTCAACTTTTAATTCGATTTCATCTTCACTATCTTCTCCTGTATAACCCTGTTTCTGCAAATGCTTGTCTACAACATCATTCTGAGTGTAATTAGCAATTCCTGCAATTCTGAATTTTTTCTGAACTTTTTCCGGAATAGTAGAACGATAGAATCTTCCGTCTTCTACTACAACATAACATTGCTTGTTGTCATTATCATTTGCAAAAAAGGCAACCTGGTCTATTATTCTTACCTGTCCTCCATTTCCATCAGAATGCATTGAAATGAATACTCCGACATCTACAAATTCATAGATGTTATTTTCCATTCTGGAAGCCGTCATTGAATCATTAGCCATGTTTATCATTCTTTCGGGAATCTTTCTTACATCATCTGTATGGAGTGTTGTTATACCTTTAACACCTGTAGTGAAACCCTGAAGCAGATTTTTAACTTCCTGGCCTCTTGTCTCCGCAATCATCAGCCATTTAGGATTCTGCTTTAATGATGCTATAATGCCATCTGAGTATGTAAAATCTCCATTAACTTTGATTTCTATGACATCTGCCGTAGGATGCAGAGCTTTATAATGCCACTCCATTACATCTTCAATTGTAATAACTCGTTCTCCATCCGGAATAAAGCCGGACAGAAATTTTGCACATTCAGTTTTTCCGGCACGGGGTTCCCCGCATATTACAATATTCATATGAGCTTTGATGCAATTAACAAGCAGCGAAAGTACCTGTCTTGAGCAATATCCTGTTTCTAATGCGTATTTCTCTGTTATACGGTCTTTTTTAGGTGTTTTTCTTATACATATAGATGTTCCTGTTACGGCAACAGAATTATGCATAATGGAAATTCTCAAGTCTTCAGATTCCGCTTCAAGTGCAGGATTTTTCTGATTAAATTCTACAGCTTCTGAATTTGCTACGCTTTGTGCTAATCGTCTGATAAATGCAGGGGATGTTTTTGTCTCCGTATCTTTCCAATGTTTATTGTTAATGTCTGTGAGCCACAAATCAGTTCCGTTAAAATCAATATCGGTTATATTATTATCGGTAACATATTTCTGTAATGGCCCGAAATCTTCAGGCAAAATAGAAAATCCTTTTCTATTTTCAGAAATAAGCTCACCTTCTTCCTGAACGGCAACCCGGCTATTTCCAGTATCCCATAAATCTAGAGTTACTTTCATATCATTATTTTTAGTATTATCAGAATTAATATTTTGTTTTTTATTAAAAATATTCATTATTGTACCTCTTTTTAAATATGCAAAAGAATAAAAAAATAAGACTGGCTGACACTCAATATTGAAATCAGAGTTTAGCCAGCCTTATTTTAGGCCTAAATATTTAGCTGCTTAGATTGTTTATTTTTCATCTGAACCATCATAATTTGCTGCCTGTGAAGCAAAATCATTAATTGTGTTTTCCATTTGAGTTTTTACAGTACCTTTGATGCTTTTTACAATTGCGATAATTGCAATGGCTGCAATAGCTGCTATAATAGTTGGACCCCATTCATGAATAAATTCCTGCATAATTAAAAATCCTTTCTTTTTCAAGTTTTCCATCATGAATTGAAAGACAAATCAAAGAATCCTTACATTTTTAAATAAATCCATAACCTGCTTTTGATGTCCTCCTTCAGATTCCATAATTTCCAAAGCTTTTTCGCGTGTAAAGCGTTTCCTGAAAACTCTATCTGACGTTAAAGCTTCATATGAATCAATCGTATGCAACATATGTGCATAATTAAGAATCTCCGGATTGTTGCATAATGGAATGTTTTCTAATGTAAGAACATTTTTTCCATGATGAAATAAAATAATGTAACAAATGTCATCAGAGACATTTAGATTTTTGAGAATGCGAAAACCAAAATAAGAATGAAGATTCACTATGTTCCTTTCCAGTTGATTTAGTTTCTGCGGTTTATTTAAAATATTATTGGATATATAAATCTTTCCAATATCGTGGACCATTGCCGCATTATATAAATCTTCCGATAAAGATAATTCTTTTTGAACCTGCTTTGCGATATTCGCAACTCTGATACAATGTCGTAATGTTTGAGAATCAAGCTGTTCTAACATAATATAGACATCTTCATTGAAGTAATCATTTTTTAAACCTGTCATTTTATTACCTCGTAAACTCTTTATTTAGTTTTTACTCTCATATTAAATATGTCAGAAAAAAAATGACTATATATTTCAATAAATAGAACAATCGTTCGCTTAGTGTTCTTTGTAAATAAAACGAAAAAATCAGCCAGATGGCTGATTTTTTTAGATTACTTATTAGATTATTTAGCTGCTTTAAAAACAAGGACTTCGTTATCTGTTGAATTATTAAATTTTTTCTTCAGTTGATTATTTTTATCATTATAATAACCGTCTGTGTTAAGTTTCATAAGTGCGTCCGTTGTAAATGTTCTTGAACTGGCATTCGTTAATGATAAGAGATATTCATTATCATTTATTTTATTTGAATCTGATATATCAGAATTATAAGAACCGACATATATCCATTCATTGATAGTGTTTCCATTATATGAATTGAATACTTCAACATCAGCACCAGGATGACATTTGTATTCAGCTATTTTAGCGTTATCTACACTGAAATATGCAAATATTATATTTTTTTGCGTATTATTATCGGCATCAAGAATTGCCACTTTATCATAAGTAAATTTATTGATTTTGCCTTTGGAATTACGTATTTCTTCAGTAATTTTTAATCCTATGAGACCTTTTTCTTTATCAGCCTGAGATATACCGATGTTTAATTTGGGGTAATCATCATCTGAATCAGTTGTATTTTCATAAATACTGTTATTTGAAATGATAGTCTGAATCAAATCAGCAATAAGCTCGTCTGTATCAGCTACAGTATACGTCTTATTTTCCATTACCGTTTCAAGAGCACTGTTTACAGAAGCTGCTAAGTCTGATTCAACATCTTTATTTTGAATTGTTTTTGTATTTATGGTGGAAATAATCAACAATATTACAACAGATATTATCAATGTGACAAATCCCCATATAAGTTGTTTCATTTATAAGCACTTCCTTTCATCAAGACTTTGTTTTGTTTATATGAATATTCACATTTTTCTCCTGTGTAAATGCATATGGAGAATTTTGGGTTGATTTCACCTGTATCTTAAATGTATAACAATCAGCATCCATAAATCCTACAAGCAGCTTATTATTTACTCTTTTTGTCATAATTTGTCCTGACGATATTGCATTTTTGCCTGATGAGTTAAAAATATTAAGTAGCACTACATGTATATCTGAATTGGATATATTGGAAGAATTATTGGAAATATTTATTAATGAACTATATGTATTCTGATTTGCAGAATCTAATTGCCATAAATAATACCAGTTGGTAGAATCAGATGCATCATGCATCAATACCGGCTGCGTATTGAGAATGATTTTAATATTTGCATTATTAATTATATTGTCATTTGAAACAATCTCATTTTTTCCATCATTAACAAGGTCAACACCTTTTCCAATTTGCGTAAGAATATTTCCAAAACCTTTTTGAGATATGTTATTTTCATTCAGTACATATTGACTTCCCAATGTTACACCACCTAACAGCATGACAACAATGATTATCGCAACAAGCGTATTGACGATAACACCCCCATATGTTTTTATAAAATCCTGCATTACTTACACCACCCTTCCGAATAACATGTTTATCAATCCAGATAATGCTCCGGTCTTATATAATCCATATGCGATACTTATGATTATAAGGCAGCCAAAAACTTCTATAATCAATTCGCCATATGTTTCTAAAAATTCTTTCATAATTAAAACACCTCTCTCTCACATACTTATAACATCCCATATCTTCATTAATATAAAAAATATGGTAAAACCTAACAGTATATAAATTGCAGCACCACATATCTGTTCTATGTATTTTTTCATATTTCTAATATTCCTCCTATTTGGCATATGCTATAGCAGAACATTCCTTCCCTGCATTTAATATTTTGATTGCAAATTGATATTTCAGTTCTATTTGTGCAGAATCGTAAACGCCATCTTCGTTACTGTCATATGGTATTATTGTCAATGATTTATATGTTTTGCTTCCGATGGTATGATTGGCTATATTATTTTCCAAGTTCCGCATAACAGCTTCTGAATAATTGGAATTTTCAACCGTATTAGCAATATTAGCAACAAATTGTTCCGCATTAGAAGCATCTATTGAAGCAGATATCATACTAGCTCCTGTAAAAGTAAGCAATAACATTAAAATAACGCCCAAAAATGCTTTTGTAATCTGGTCCATATTAAAAAATCCTTTCTTATTAAATTCGGAATAAAAATACTCCTATATTTAATATGACAGAGCAAAAAAAATAAAAGGGACGTTTATATCCCTTTTATTTTGAATGTTTATTATTGGTTTGTTAATCAGGAATAATTTCTAATAATTCAGAGTCATCAAGATTTAATAATTCATCTGCTGTTTTCATTATGAGTGCTTCATTTGGGAAATTAAGCTTTTCCCCAACAAAACCACGCATTTTCTGATGCATTTTTGTTTTTGCTGCTGGAGTTGACCTTGCATCAATCAGCCCTTTTTTATAAATCAGACTGATTTTATCTTTTGGAATGAAAGTATTTCCATTTTCATCTGTTGACAAATAGTTGAAATACCCGGCATTTTTGATTAATTTAATCAAATTTTCATCTGTTCTCATCCCATAATAAAATGCTGTATTTGTTTTACCTGTATATGATTCTTTTGCCAAAAGGACATATTTTTCATATTCAGGGATTTTATCAAAAATGTCATTTAAAATTTGAGCATTTTCCTGCTGAATAAAAGCTTTTTCTGGCGTACTGAGTGTTGCATTCTCGTAATCTGGGTCATAAAGCTGTGTTTTTGAGCAGGCCTCTATATTTAAAGCCACTTCTATCTGAGTCTGCGTTAATCCTGGGATATGGTCCATTAACATAGAAACTGTAATCTCTGATTCGGCATATCCTAAGTTTATAAGCTTTGTTCTGGCACGTTTGATTTTTGTCAGGTTTTCATTATCATATCTGGATATGTTATTAATTTCCGATATATAGAGCTGGCATCCATGTATCACAAACCTTAGAAAAAACGTTGATAACTTGTTTTTACCGTTATATTCCTTCACATGCTTATACACTTCAAGGAACACTGTATTAACAAAATCTTTTTGATTTGGGGACTGAAAATATGTAGGATAATGTGTATTAAGCACTTGATATACGAAATTTCTTAATACATCACATGCATAAAAAAGCTCATTAATATAAATAATCTCATTCTTTACATCCTCATGCTTCATAGGTTCATCAGTTTCCCATAATTTTCTCTGACGTGCCGCAAGGCGGCCGTAGTATTCTTCCGTTGTTTCAGTTGTTTCTCTTTGTAAAGCTGCTTTTGTTTCGTCATTAAGATTTCTGCTTGAAATGCTAAATACTTCCATTATGTTTTCCTCCAATTGATTCCGATTTCTTTACTGCGTCATATACACTTTCCAACATTAATCTTATATGAAAAGATGTATTATCTTTTTCTTTCATAAAAGAATTTATAAAAGAATCCTTGTTTTTAGGTTTTTCATTAATTATCCTATTTTTAAACTCTTTTATAAGCTCATCCATAAATCTGCCTCCTTATATTTTTTATTGTTAAATAAAATATGACAGATATTTATATATCAATGGCAGCTGTCTGTACAATATCCTTATCTCGATTTCGGTTTTCTATTCCAGCATATCTTTGCTTGACATAAAGATTATTCTTCTTAAATTTTGTTATTATACTGGCTTTCTTTTTGTTATCAAGCATATCTATTTCATCAACTTCTTTTACAAACTGTGCAACAAAATCATCTTTTAAAGGATTTATTCTCTGGCTTTTAAATAACTCTTCCTCTCTTTCAGCAAACAACTGCTTTCTTTTATCATTCGGACCTTCAAAAAAACAGTTGCCAAAATCAAATAACGGAGCAGGCTCTATGAAATTTCCATTATTGACATTTCTTATAAAACCAAAATTGTTCAAATGACGGTCAAAATTTAACATCAAACGGTCAACTCGTATCATATTATCAATAAACTCTATAGCATTTGGAATATTATGGGTTTTAATGGCTCTGATTAGATGATTATAAATACGCTCACTTTCACTCATTTGTGCTTCCTCTTTACTCATTGGAATGCTGTAATATACTTGTTGTGCAGGGATAAGTTCGGTATTTGGTGTTATAAAGTTATTACATTTACAGCACAATTCATATCCTTCCGCATACAGGTTATAATGTACAAAATTTATGCAGTTTAATTTAATTAAAAATTTTGTGGCTAATATTTCGTTTAAAGGCTCCTGTCCGAATTCTTTGCTCATACTTTTTATAAGAATGCTTTTATTACCGTCAAACTTCCATCTCTTTTTTAATACTCCCCCAGTGGTAATGTCAGGAGTGTTGCTGCTGGCTTTTAATGTTTCGATGTTATGTAAATTTTTAGAGAAAATTATGTTGCCAAAAGTTTCCCATTTCTTGTTATTTATGACATTATCAGAAAAAAAACTCAGGTCATCCCACGTTTCATTTGCGTTATACTTAATCCAGTACTGGTCTGAAAATGAAAAGTAATGTGGCAGTTCTTCAAATTCAATAGGTCTGGAAGGCAAGTCAACTCTTTTTTTTGAAATATTCCGTTTTTCAAACCAATAATTAAAATTCTTTACAAGTAAATCATCCGAGAAAGCCGATAAGCAAAGCGGACACCTTTTTCTATCTTCAATAATAGCAGCTGTTGCTTTAAAACAGGGAATGCCGATATCTTCAATAAAGTTTTCACCAACAAGTTTTATTACAGGGATATTCTTATTCATTAAATATACGTCCATATGCTCCTCCTCACATCAAACTTTCAAAACTTCTGCACATAACAAGTCATCCTGCCAATATATTAAAATCTGATATGAAATTCCTGTGTTTGCATTTGAATATACAGTAAATCCATTACTTGCAGTTTTTAATATTTCTCTGTATGATTTATCTTCGTTTTCTACCAGGATAATTGATTGTGCAATTCCATTTTCATCATTATTTAAAGCTAAAGGGACAATATGGTATCTGAGATTATCTTCAAGAAATGAAATATGTCCATAATGCACATTTTCTTTTACTTTTGCTCGTTTTTCATATATATTCTTGTTTAAGCTGTAGCCCATAGACATTGTTGTTCCTGACACAACTAGAAATGACTTGAAGTTTCCATCAGAAAATGTGCCTCTTATAAGAAATTCATAGTCTTTGAATGTAGCTTTTACTGAAGCAAGACCGTTTTGTGAAAAATATTCTTCTGTATTTCCATACTGGTCAATAAGCATAACCATAATGTCCGGATGATTGTCATTATCGTAAACATATAATGGTGCAATTATCGCTTTCATTGGCTCCCCCTTAACTCCGCCGGGTGGAATTATAGTGAAATCATAAATATCATATATATATGTACCGATTGCTTTGATTTTCTCGTCCTTGTCATTATAAAAGATGCTTGATGAAGCATTGTTTGGTTCTGTATTTATGCCGGATAAGTCATTTTTTTCTAAAACACAATCAATATTTTCAGATTCGGTATCCTGATTATTGTTTTCCAGAGTATCATTATTAGCTGGATGATTATTTTGTCTCATCTTGTAATTTTTCTTGTCTTCATACATAAACTCATCAGCTTTGGCTAATGCTTCTGTTATATTTTTCGCTGCAGAAATAGAACAGTATCCCAATGAAAGAGAATAATCAATCGTTGCACTTTTATCTGTTAAATCTTTCAAATCTTTTTTAATGTCATTAATAGAACTGCATATTTCTTCTTCATTTTTATCTGGGATTATGAGGAAAAATTCGTCTCCGCCTGTTCTATAAACACAATGCTTAAAATGTTTCTGTAATGTTTTGGCAGTTGATATAATCAAAGTATCTCCTGCTGCATGTCCATATGTATCATTCGTCTTTTTCAAACTGTTTATGTCTGCTGATATGACAAATCCATTTACAGTTTTTTTACAATCTTCCATAAATGCCTTTTTATTTTTTAATCCTGTCATGGCATCATGATTTATTTCATATATAAGACGTTCTGTTTCTTCTGCACTATGTTCTTTGAGAGCTTTTAATTCAGCTTCAAGTTTTAATTCGTTTTCAGACTTTGTATGCGTATCTGCATTTTGCTGCACTTTCAAATTTGGCATAACAGCATCAATATTCTGCATTATGATTTCATGTCCGGGTTTGATGATTGTATCGTATTCATCTTTCAGAATACTTTTGATAGTTGTAACAGGACAATCGAACTGAATGTTGTCTATAGTTAGTCTGATTATGTCTTTTTCAGGATTTTCAGGGTTTTTAAGGTAATCATATACAAGACCTTCCCTGAGTAACCCTATAAACACATAATTCCACGCTGAGGTTATTTCCTCTAACTGACCGTGTAAAACTGAATCAGTATTATCACTTAATACTTCAAATTCAGCCATTCTTTTTAGAGATTCAGCATTTGTCAGAAGCTGCATATAATAGTGCTTTTTTTCTAAAATTATATTTTCTGGGCCTTCTACTGTCTGCATGTTTAATGTCCTTTCTTTTTTGTAATATTTTGTTAAGCAATGTATATTTTTTTGATTTTTTCAAAAAAACTTGTATTAAGACGCTGCTGTTTTTTGGTGGTTTTATGTATTTCTGAATAAATTATTTTGTTATTATATCTTGCAGTTTTTATGCTTCTTAAAATAACCTGTTCTTTAATCTGATTATATGAATATAAATGAACTGTAGAATTTTCATGCCATTCATGTCCGCAATTGCCGCAAAAGCAATTATCATAAGATTTTTCTGCTGCCGGCATAATATACTCACCTTTTAATAATGCTATTGAAATTTGTCTTTTTGTTAAAAACTGCCCTTTTATGTATCTTCCCGTTTTCCAGCTTTTACAGATTGGACAGTTTGGTACATAATGATAAATGAATAAAGGAATGTTTTTTATATTAAGCATTTTCATTATTATTTATTCCTGCCTTTCATTTTTTGTCTTTCTATATACTCTGGCAATTCGGAAGATACAAAAAATGAAAAATTTTTATTATGGATAGGAATATTTTTTGGATTGCAAAGAACTCCTTTGCAGTTATATTTCTTTGCATATTTTATAATTGATTTCGCTTGCATTATTAATGGCTGATATTCATTTATACACTTTTTTTCTTCATCTGTAAGACTGTCTATATACTGTCGTATTGAATCAGAATCAGTAAAAGCCATAACAACATCTCCATATACCTTATCTTTGTTATGGTATACATTAAATACTATTTTTGCTTCATCAGTCTTTATCAAACATAGATATTGCTGTTTCAAGACAAAGTTCGCAAAGCTGACTTTGGGATACTTTTTAACAGCAAAAATATATTTTTTCGCATATGGAAATTCTAAATACGTAAGTTTTTCATTGTATTTCAATGGCCTTTGGATATTTATTAAATCCGCACATATGGAGTATTCATCAGGGAGAATAACCTCTGACGAATTCATAGATTTAATTACATTTGCAATTGATTTCATACTCCAAAAAGATGCATGTTCAGAATATAAAATTTCATTAACTTCCTTAGTATTATTTTCTGAAAGTCGGATGGTGTTTTTGCTAATATTAATAAAAAGAAAAATTTTACATTCCAATATAGCTTTTAATTTCTGCGAAGCTTCATTATTTAACGTTGTTTCTGTCATAAATGTACCTTCTTTCATGCATCTTTAGATACCTTTTCAATTTTATTTTTTTTATCAGATAACTTCTTTACGTTGCAAAGATTGTTATACTTTTCCATAAATTCATAATATTTAAAAAGGAATTCATCTTTTTGTTCGTCTATTAACGTAAAATGAAGATATAAAACTGGGTCATCGCAATAAAATTTTGTTAATGGTTCATACAATTTATATTGTTTAAGTAGTTTTATGCATTCTTTTTTGTGTCCAAACAAATCATAGAGTTCCTGCAGGTTTTTAGCTTTTTCTGGAATAATATAACGTGATAATACATACATTAAACAGGTACACGCTCTATACATTCCATCTTCATCATCAAAAAAACCTAGAGGAAAATTTCTTTTTTTATCAGTTATATTAGAGTTAAGGACTTTTTTATATACATCCAATGTCCATTCTTTTAAATTAAAATGAATTTCTTTTGGATAACATAATGAAAGCAGGTACTTGAACTTGTCTGAATCGTTCATGGAAGAAGGGAATGAAACGCACTCTTCTATATATTTCCTTAGCTTAAAATAATACAACTCATCCAGTGTAAGATAAGACAATGCTTCTTGAGGTGTATAATAGTAAATATGTTCAATTACATATTTGACTAAACTCAAAGTCGTTTTGCATTTAGCTTTTTTATCTCCACGCATATAGATGTTTGCCAAATTCGATAAATAGCATGTTTTTAATACAGTTTCATATTCAATCAGTAAATTATCTTTCATATGTCAGTCTCCTTATGATGCTATGTTTTTTGAAAATAAATCGCTTATATAAGCAATAGTCTCTTTTCTTTTCCTGCATTCAGAATCGGAATAAGATGTAGTATCATCATTTAACATGGATTCCTGAATATACAATAAAAAAGGAGCAAATTTTTCAAAATTCCTCTCAACATCATGTTCCTTTAAGACATTTACTGTTGGATACCAGTCTTTTAAAGGAATTATGTTATCAATCACATCTAAACAAGTATCAATTTCATTACACGTCATATCGCCATGTCCTTTCTAATAAGCAAAAATTATAAAAATAGGCATAATTTGCCCTTAAAAACAATATGACAGATGAATTTTATTTTTTTGTGCATATTGAAACATGAATTTGTATGCAAAAAAAATACATATGCATATTTTTGTTGAATTTGACATATTTTTATGTGTAATTTTATTGAAAATTATTTCATTATTGACAATTATCTCTTCGCTTTAAAAATAATAAACAAAGACAGCACTTTATTTTTGTTAAAAGTGCTGTCTTTGCTGCCGTTAAGCAGCTTTTTTACTATATTTATAATCTGCTTTATATATAGCTTTATATATTAGTTTCTTTTCAACATCATCATAACCTGCTATTTCAGATATTTCTTTTATCTTGAAATTTTCAATATAAACTATAACTTCAAAGTCTTTGAGCATTCTTATAGCTTCTTCCAAAGAATAATCACTGCCATACTTGACATAATCAGCAAGTCTTGGAATTGTTTCCACGGAGCTTTTAGAATGTACTGTACACCAACATTTATGTCCGGTATTGCTGGCACGTAAAAGGTCTCTGGCTTCCGCACCCTTACACTCACCGATGATAAAGTATCCTGAATCACACAACAATCCATTTTGTCCCAATTCAGATAATCCTATAATTGTATTTCCGTGTACATCTTTCAGCATATGCTGGAAATATGCATTTGGATGGACGTTTGTAAATAATTCTTCAGATTCCTGAATACAGCATATTGATTTATCTTTTGGAATATAGTCTATTAAAGCATTTGTCAAAGTTGTCTTTCCACTGGCTGATGGCCCTGCAAAAACCATACCTCGGCTGTTTATAACTTTATCCAGTAAATATGCTGCTATTTTTTCATCAAGCATTCCTGCTTCTATAAGCTTTTGCAAATTCATTTTTTCTTTTGGAACCTTTCTTATATGAAGATAAGGTACTCCGGGTGAATTTATGGATGCAAGGCAAAGATTAAATCTTAATATGTAATCAGGATGAAATTCTTTATCTGTAAATACAACAATTGGAGAATTTATATGTATTTGATTTTTAACGACTAATGATTCAATAAACCTGTTGTAGTCATCCTCATTTAGAAACTTCAAGTTACTTGCAGTGAAATGTTTTCCCTTAACTTTTACGTTTATATTATCTGGAGCCAGAACTCTTATATCTGTTATATCAGGGTCATTTATAGCTGCAGTTAATACATAATAAGAAAAAAAAGCGTTTTCTATTTTCTTAATGAAATAATTCATATCTTCTTCTGGAATTTGAAGATATTTTTTTACATAATTCCGGACATCCTCCATAAACTTTTTCTGGTCTAATTCGCCACGGAGAACTCTTCTTACTGTAGTCATTTCACTTTCCATGAAAAATGACATGGTTTTCATAAATGATTTCCGTATCTTTTCTTTGGATGCAGTAGTTTCCACAAACGCATCTTCTTCATAAATCTCGTAAACAGGATTCTCACATTCAAGATTTAATATATTGGAAAATGGAATATACTGGTCAATACAGTTTAAAAAAGGTTTATCATCTTCAGCATTTACATATGCATGTAGTTGGATTTCCGGTTGTGTCTTTTTAACAATGTCACAATATAATGTATGTAAATAATTATTGCAGTTATAATGCTTTTTGTCTTTTTTACTTTTACTGTCTCTTCTTTGTGTTACAATGCACTTTTCATTATTTGATTCTGATTTGACAGAATTATTTTTAATATTATCTGTCATATCGCTTCTATTACTATTTAAACACTTTTCATTTACATTTCTACTGGAAAATTCTGGAAATTGTGTTTCATTAGTTTCCGATAACTGTTCTGTATTGTCTATAGTTTTTTCGTTATCTTGGCTCCCATCATTTTCTTTGTATGCAGTATTAAAATCTGCGTTTATATTGAAGTCATCATTTTGTAAATTATCTGATGAATCCTCTAACAAGTTTTCTGATGATTCTTCTGACGAATACTCTAGCGAACTTTCCGGCAAGCCTTCAAATGAAGCTTCCGGCATGTTTTTTGATAAATCTTCAGATAGCTGCTTTTCTGATGGATTTTCAGACAATCTTACAAACAAATTATCTGATATATTATTTTTAGAATTATAATATTCAGTATCTGCAGCAAACAGTTTTTCATAATTTGATAGACAAACTTGGTAAAAATCCGGTTTTTTATCATTTTTTATATTTTTGTTATTGTATTTTATGCTATCACTTTCTGTAATGTCCTCAGCAGTAAGGTTCGTTTCTGTATATATAGGGAAATTTTCATGCTGTTTAGCGTTATGTTCATTACAGTTTATATTGTCAGATTTCTTATTTTGGTTTTCATCAACATGTGTATTTAAGCTTGTTTCATGCCTATCAATTAAAGTATTGACCGCATTATCAGTTGTATTAATAGCCGCATTTTTGTACGAATCGTTAATCGAGCTGTTTTCCCATTTTTTTACTTTATTATCAACATCAGCACTTTCTGATGCATCATTATTTTTTGAAGGCTTTTTTATTTTTATTAAAATGGATAATTTTTCAATAATTTCATTTAATATGACTGTATTTAATGTTTCTTCAGTAATTGGACGAACCAAAGCATTAACAATCAGGCCCTCTTCTTTTGAAGTATTCAGGGATTGTTTATAAGAGGCACTTAAAAGTTCAAATTTTTCTTTGTAATTATTAAATAAATGATAAATGCTGCTCATTACAATCATAAACCGCTGGTTTGCTATAATCTTTTCTTCTTCTGAACCGGAATTTTCCGAAGTTATTTTTATGGCCAGAAAGTATACTTTGTTATTTTTTGCTAATTCAGTATAGGTTAAGCCTTTTGCAATTGGAATATATTCAAAACTGCGACTGTGATTAACACTTTCCAGTCTTTCCAGTTCATTATTGTCTTTTACTAAAATTTGTTTTATCTGTAACATTGTTGTCCTCCTGTTTCCTGAATAGTGACTTCAGGAATTTACAATATTGAATTTATAAAGATTGTTACATTAATAATATGACAGACAGAAAAACAGCTGTTCATGGGAATACCATAAACAGCTGTTTGTTGTAAAAGACTATATTAATTTATATCAATATTTTACATATTGCTTAAAAAATCTCTTGTATTCTTTTACGTTTTTAGGGATACATCTATAATCGAAAATACAATTTCCATCATTGTTATTTGGGTCTATTTCGTATTCTGTGTCATCAGTATACATATAGCCAAATGAACCATTTGCGGAGCCGTTGCCAAATATACAGTTGGAACTATATGATTCCATTCGTATAGGCATTTCTATATTACAATATTTATTTTTACATGTTCCATATTCATTATTTGCCAATAAATCAGATAAAAGATTATACATAATTCCTCTTTTTGCAAATTGTGAAATATCATTCCAAAAAATGTAATGTGAAAATTTCATATGTAAAGCATTTACTATCATGTACATAATCAATATTACAATATATGTTAATAATACATACATGAAACTTATTTCTAATACATGTAATATAAACGTCTTATCTGTTATGTTGCTAAGATTGACAAGAGTTGGCAGCATACCGAGAAAGATAATTATAGCAAAAAAGGATACTCTATTAACAAAATGTGCTCCGGCAGTCGGTTTTTGTATTAGTTCAATATACATATCCCGTGTTGAATTCAATATCAAATGTGTTATTAATTTAATCGGAATCATCCACCAGAACAGTAAAAACAAACATAATGATATGATTTTCGTTATTGGATTGAAACCATATTTATATTTATATGTGAACATGTTTTCCAATTCTATTGCCTGACTGTCTATATCAGGAATATCTATATTTCTATTATTATTTCCATTGACTTTGCTATTTTTTAACATATTACACACCTCATTTTTTATATACATTTATTGTTATTTATCTTGATTTATAAATCGCTATTTCATATACATATAGTGTTATCAATAATTAATATTTCTACTTTTAATATGACAGATATTATTGTTATTTTTTTGCACATCAATATTATATAATACAAGATATTTTATGTAAATGAAAAGTTCCCTGCTCAGGAACAGGGAACTAAAAACTATATTCTTGTTAATGATTCATCTGTTAAATCTTTATCTTCAATAGCTTTGCCTGCCTGGTTTTTTGAAGATGCACGTTCAACTATATCAAGGTCTTTATTGTCTTTTGTATTGATATTGAATTTTGAAAGAATATCTTTCTCTTCTGTAATATATAGAGATTCATTAACAATTTCAGCTGTTTTATCAACTGCATCTGCAGTTTCTTTAATTGGAAGATTCATAGCGGAGGCTTCTGCTTCAGTAATTATTTTGAACAGTTCTGTTTCTTTTTTGTCATATGTTTTAAGAAGAATTGAAGAATTCAACTTATGATTAGCTTCTTTAATGTATTCCTCTTTATCTTTTGCAGTCATAACAAATTTTTTATCATCAATTCTATATAAAGAGTCGGATATTGTATCAAATTTAGCTTTTATGCCTCTATCAGAATTTTGCAACTGCTCAAGAGTATTTGTTATAGTATCAACACCCAATGCTTTTCTATCAAGGCTGTCCATCGCAGGAGCGTTTTGTGCAAGGAAAGTTTCTTTTATGTCTTTTTTTATTGCATCTTCATATTTGCTTGCCAATATACCATTTTCTCTTGCAATTTTTTCAAATGCTTTAAAGTATTTATCCGCATAATAATCAGTCATGGATTCTACGGCTAACTTCGCTGTTTCTTTTCCATAATTTTTTGCAAAACGCTGTTCTAATCTTAACTGTGCATCATTTTTATCACAGATTGGACGGGCGTACTGTAAATTTCCTTCATCATCATAAACTTCAAAATCTGTATCCAGTCCATTTACTGAATGCAAATTTAGCAATGTGTTTATATCAATATTGTTTTTGCTTTCAAGTTTAGAAATCAAATTCTTATCTATATATACCGGGTCGTTCATGTCATCTAAATACGGAGTGAGTTTATCCATGAAATTTTGTTTATCAGATTCATTCGCAATATCTCCTTTAGGAATATGGATTTCCTGCATATGTTCCCTATACCCCGGAATCTTTACAATAGCTTCATTTTTATTTAATTCAATATACGGACCACGATTTTTCGCATCTGCTATATAAACTGTGTCATCATTATTATAATTAAGAATGTTTAGTTTCATCTCTACATTATATTTATTTACAGCATCTAAATCTTTTCCGCAGACCTTAGCTTCTACAAGAGATGGAAATAGGTCTTCTTTTGTTTCTTTGATGTCATGAGCCATGTAATTACCTGATAGTACAGCGATATTATAAGTTCCATTATTATTTCTTGATGCTGTAAAAGAAAAGTTAGTTTTATAAGCCCATGCTTTTGAAGCTATATAATTATATTGGTTTTCATCAATATTTTTTAATATGGTAACGCTTTTTCCTTCTGAATATTTGGCAAAATCTTTTGTTGAAATATCTGTAACTGTACCACCACGTTCTACTGCAAATTGAATCTGGAACTCTTTGAGTCTTTCAAGTCCAACGTTATTAGCCATAATTATGTTCCTGTTTCCAAAATTGTCAAAAAGAATAATTGGAGTTTTTATTCCGTCAGGAGTTTTATTATACTCATCAATTTTCTTTTTCAGGAAAGCATTTAGCTGCATGTCATTTTTCATTGCATATATTTTAGGAATTTCCGTGCCTCCAATTAACTGCTGACATGCATTGATGTCTGCCTGGATTTTTAACAACTGAGCATTAAGAAGCTCATCTTTACGCATTTTATCTTCATAATTTTTTAATAACTGCATAAATAACTGTACTTGTCTTTTTAGGCGTTCTACAGATTCTTTTGCAGCCTGGTCTGATACTGCTGACATATAAATACCTCATCTTTCTTATTTTATTTGTTTTAGGATGCCAAAAGTTTTGAAATAAATCCTCAAGACTTTAATTGGCAAATCACAAAAAATATTACATATATATTATGACAGAATACAAAAATACCATCGCCCGGAGTTCACCGAGTGATGGTATAATTCATAAATTTTATAAGATTAATATAATCTTGCGTTAAATGTTAAGAAGCTTTTTTTGCAATATATAAAATGATTGCCTTTTTATGAGCGTCATTTTCGCTTATAACGCCTTTTTTACATGCATCTATAAGTTTACTTGCAAAAGCATCTCCTTCTTCCTGCATCTTAAATAACTCTCCAATACTTATATTTGCAAAATTTCCCATGCCAATTAAAGTATCTTCTGTTATATTGTCATTAGATAAAGATGTTTCCTGTGCAGACGGCATATTATCATCCGGACGTTTATTTACTGGAGCCGATACATCCGATGGGGCTGTCGGTTTTACAGATTCAACAGCTGCAGCTTTATTGCTGACAGGCATATCCTTATCCAATTCTTCAGCAGGGACATCTGCCGGAATTTCTATGTCTGATACTTCAACTTCCGGTGTTGTTTTTATAGTTTCCTCGCTTTTCACTGCTTCAACTGGTTTTTCATCATTTTTTGATGTTTTAACAGGTTCGCAGGCATTTTTAGATTCAGAGTCTGCATTTCTCTGCATTGTAATCGTCTTTTCCTGTAACACAGATTTTGTATCTGATGCAGCTAATGATTTTTCCATATTTGCATCTCTTTCTTCGGCATTAGCCATCTGAAAATCTGAATAAATTTTTCCCGGAAGCTGCAAATAAGATATAATTGCAGACGACATGGCTCTGTTAAAAGCTGTTGTCTTCGGAAAAGTTTTTGCAATGGAATTTGTCAATGAACCATTTGTGGCTTCTCCGATGAATACAGAACTATAGCCCTGATTATCTCTTATAGTCAATTCAACTGATGCATATAATACGCATCCACGGTCATTAACACGTACATCAGAAAGTACCGATGTAGTTACTCCGTTTTCTGATTTCATTTTTTCAAACAATTTTTTCAAAGAATTTGTCGAAACTATAACAGCTCCATCTTCTGTTTCGTAAGCTTCAAGCTCTACATCTTTTCCAAGCTTATCCGATTTTAAATTAATTATTTTGTATTCCATATCGAAATCTCCTTTTCTATTTTATATATTAAATATGACAGTTATTTTAAAAATAAAAAAAAGACCTGTAATTATGCAGCAATGTCATTAAGATAAGAGTAGTTTAAGGTCCTGACACTCAAAAGCGACTACAAATCTTAAAAATGGAATTAAGTTAAGGGACTATAAAAATCAAAAGAAAATGCCTATCGAGGTATAAAAAACTTCAGTAGGCATTTTTTATTTGTATAATTCATAAAAATAGACATGCTTTTAGGACTGGATATACATAGTTATTATATAACTTTATCTATACCCACGTAACAAAAAAAAAGAACCGTTGTCTCGCCTTTTGGACGAAATAACGGTTCTTATATTTTACATATCATTATTCAATAAAACTACTAATGTGATAAGCAGTAATACCACGCTCATCTGCGTATTTTAAGTACGATAATATATCATCAATAAACACACTTATTCTTCTACATTTTCATTCTTGCATGGTCTTTATTCCAGTCTGAGTCATCAAACTCTATTGAAGTTCTTATTCTTCTCATATACAATGTTTTGTTTGGTTCAGAATCGGGTATATACCATGCATTAGCTTCTTTCTCATAAAAACCTTTAGCGGTGTCATTTACCCAACCTATGATTGCGTAACCATAGCCACAAGACTTCATCTCATCAAGGCATTTATAAAATATTTCGGTTCCGATACCTTTACCTCTATGAGACTCCGCTACCCCAAATGGTCCAAAATACCCTTTTCCAGTACAATCGTAGCAGGCGAATCCAACTATTTCATAATCAATAACGCTTATAACGCATTTACCTTCCTGTAAAGCATGAGCAATCTCCATTAACCAACCCTTTTCATTTGGGAACTCGGCTCTTACAAAATTTAAAACTCTTTCAGAATCACTAGGAAATACAATCCGTGTACCGTATTTGTTTCCAATTCTCCAGCTATCTTTTGCATATAAATTAACTATCATATCTCCTGTCATGATATTAGTCTCCCTTTAATCAATAAAATTGATATTGCTATCAAATGTATTTTTAATAATAAACTTCATCAACGGATTTCTTGTCATACACGAATATCTTTTCTTTAAATCATTTTCCGTGATAATCCTTTCTTTTGAAGAAGATAAAAATTCATAGTCAACACCAGAATCTTCTATAAAGCAGCCTGTTTCATAGAAACCATTTCTTAAATAAAAATCTTTTCTACGTGTTTTTATATCCTCTTTGTCGTAGATAGATGGTTTTTCAATGCAAAGAAGAATAGATGTATCAGCTTGCCTGAGAATCAAATCCCTTAACACAAGACTCCCAAATCCTTTATTTCTGTATTTCTTATCTATTGCCACATACATAAGATAGGCTATGTCATCATAGGAAATAAGGAAACTCATTCCTATAATTTTATCTGTATTGTGGTCAATAATTGAGTCAAGGCGAACATTATTTTCCTTTGCACACTGTTTTAAAACCCAAAAAGGGAACTTTTCGCTTTTTGGAAATGAAGTTTCATATATTTCTTTTATCTGAGATTGACCTTGACTATCATAGACAGAATAACTTTTGTATCTCATACATATTCCTTTCCAAAAACATCCTTCCCTTTTCATTTTAAGAAGAAGAGAAGGATGTGATTTTTAGTTTAACTTAATAACATTGAATTATGCGGGCCTTTATGTGACTTAGTTGAAAGGTAATTCTTCATCATTAGGAATATTATCAGGAATATTTGAAAAATTCTGGTCATTTGACTGATTTGCCGGAACTGATGCATTTGCTGATGCAGTTGCTGGAGCAGCTGCAGGTGTTTCCTGTGCTTTCGGAACTGGCTTAGCTGCTGGAGTGACAGGGAATACAGCATAACTACTGATAATTCCTGTAATATCAACTGTATCACCACTCGCATCTTTTTCAGGTTTCCACTGTCCTGATGGAATAATGAAGATTCCTACAGGATGAAATGTTTTTTCATTACCATCCTTGTCAAATCCAGGAACTTCATTTTCCGTAATCTGATTTATCAGACTTTCAGAACAGCCATTTTCCATATCTGTTAAGTTACAGAAAATATCATTATTCCATGACTTATCGTTTTTCTGGACACTTACAGGTACACCGATAGTGTCATTTCCGATACAAGCTGTTCCAATTACAGCATAGCAGCCTTCGCCTTTCTTATAATCGTCTTTGATATAAGTAATACGTCCTCTGCGTTTGAATACTCTGGTGCCAAAATAATTAACACGGGGGTCTTCGCCTTCAATTGTACTAATGCTCTTAGTACATCTGATTAAGACAATATCTCCTGATTTTAAAGGATTCTTTGGCTGAATCCATTCGCCTGTGGCCTCATCTTTTTTGGATAAAATCATATCCGCAAGTTCATCTGCAGGAGTAGCATCCTTATTATTATAGAAATAGATAGTCTCTCCGTTAATCGGGATGCCTAAAATTGGGTCATCAACAGGCTGCAGAACAACCTTTCCGTATCTCTTTCCTTTACCACTCTTCATTTCTGCTGAAAGAACCTTGCCACCAAGAAAACAGTCATAATTTTCGGTATGACGATTTACGCTCTGTCCTTCCTTATTTGTTACCTGTGCATCCTTATCATATGCATGTCTTTTAAATAATTCCATAATGTAATCTCCTTTTAATATATTAATATATTTATTTAATATTATTTATGCTGTCATTGTAGTGAAAAGGTTTCCGATGGATTCTTCCAGATATTTGTTTGTTAAGGGATTTATATCGCCTAACTTATCTGGGATTTCCATTGCTTTTAACAGGAAGTCTTTTTCAGTTAAAACTCCACATCCTAAGCCGGAAAACATTACACTGACATCTTTCAGCCTTTTCTTTCCGATGCGTCTAAATCTCACATCTTTATTCAGAATCTTGCACGGGTCAAAAACGATGCTTTGACTCATTTTTAAATTTCTGTTAAAAAAACTTAATGCTTCTTCAACAGTTTCATTGTCAAGTTCTTTGATAATGACACTCCTTTTCGTTGTTTTTGTCCTTACGCATAAGAACTTCTTCAACAGTCCATCTCCAGTATCAGAAAATCTGACTTTGATAATTGGAACAAACTCATCCAAAGCTTCTGCTTCAAATATAAGTTCTGTGGCATAATTGCTTATACTGTAACTGACAAATTTCAATAATGGACTGTTCATTTCATCAATTTCAGCCAAATTTGTTACAGCTGTACTTTCTGAAAAGAAAGCTGTTAAAACAGCAACGCCTTTATCAGCCCTTACAATGGCTACTGGGTATTTTGTTTTCAGCTTTCCAGCCGGGATGAATTCTTTACATGCAAGCTGCAATAGTATATCTGATGCAATAGTATGCTCATACAGCTTACGAAAAGAAGCCTTGCACTTTGTTGCTATCATAGAGCGGCAATTTTCATCCAAAAACAAAATTTTGTTACCAACAGAAACTGCCGTTGTTATGTTTCCGTCCGCAATTCTTTTTTTGATTTCATCTGGAATATTTGCAGATATTGAATAATAACTGTTATCACTTTTTAATTCTGAATTTCCATCAAAAGTTAAAGCTTCCAGACTGTTTATGAAATTATCCATAGACAACAGCCTTAATTTATCAGATATGTTTTTGTTTATATGATAAATTTTCATTTTTGATAAATCAAAATCTTTAATGATTTTGGTCTTGCTGCGAAAGTTTTTCCAATCAACGAGAAAACTTTCTTTGTCTGTGCCCTCTAACTTATAATCGCTAGAAAAAATATCATTGCTCATCAATGTTCCTCCTTTTTTTTAATGTTAATAAAAATATGACAGAAAAAAATAAAACTGATGGAAAAAAAGTACAATATCGCAGTCTGATTATGTGCGATATTGTACTTTTTCAAATACATTTTATAAATCCTGTAGAAATCCACTTCCAAAAATAATTTGATTTTTATCATCATCATCAGATTCTACAAATTCACCATTATTATCACTATCTTTTTCATTCTCTTCATTATATTCAATGCTGTTATCACTATCAGCGTTCATCTCTGATTTATTACGCTGCTCATTATTTTCTGTATTCTCATTATCATAAGGGTCATTATAATTTTTCAGATACTCAACTTCATAAGCAGCAATTTCCAAAATATCTTCCATCCATTTAAAAATATTCCCGCAGGAACAGGTTGCAGCATGTGTCAGTCTGCGTGACTGTAAGCAGCCATCAACAAGTATCTGGCTTCTTTCTTTCAATGATGCTAAATCTCTTTTTGCATTATTTCCATATGTGTTGATATATGGAAAGTCGCTTTTTTCATCATCATTACTGCCCTGAATTCTATATGTTCTGGGAATTCCTATCTGGTATCTGCAGGCTGTTGTTTTCTTTAAAGGAATCTCCCGTGGGTCGTAACATAAATTTCCTAATACACGAACCTGATTGGAGATTTCAAGCTTTTCTTCCAATAATAGGTCTGCATCTTCCGTTGTATCCGCATGAGCAATTTTATCTATAAATATCGGCTCTATGTATGTAAAAATGCCTTCAATGACATTATCTCTGCCACAATTTTCGCAAATACATTTTTTTGGTACATATCTGGTTGTAATTACACCCTTAATCCTTACGAAATCCCTTTCACTTAAATTTGATATATAATTTACAATATCATGGTTAGATGTCCTTACTATTACAGTTTCAGCTTTAAACTGCTTTTCTCCTGCACCTGTATCTCTTGTACCTCTTGCAATTCGTATTGTAAGAACTGCTCGTTTATGTGATGGTAATACTTTAGGATTGCCTTTTAAATATCCCAAAATATCAACTTGGTTTGTTTTTGCCATAATATTTTTAACGTATGTATATACGTATCTCCTTTCTTTACTATACTGGTCTTTATCTATACATAATTTTGATAGTTCTGTATTGCTTATCACTTATCATTTATCACTTTTATTATGATTTAAGTGTGATAACTCTGGATTTCATTATTCAGGCGTAATATTCTTCTCCTGTATTTAAACATAGACATCCCAAACGTCCATTTCTTCCAGATTTTATGAAAGCACATCCGCAATCAACATTAATGTAGTGTCTTTTATTGCAATAAAATATATGTCCTGGAGTAATAGCGGGATTTTCTTTTACATATAAGAAAAATGTAGGTGTATGTCCGCATATAAATATATGATTCTTCAATTCTTCATAGGCTGGATGCTTATTGATGTTTAAATATGGATAGCTCCTGTCCCAGACTGAATCAATCAGGTCTTTTCGATTAAGACTTGCAAGATTTTCTTTTTTTCTTATATTTTTATGATTAATTAATCCGGCATGAGCAAAATAATAATACTTGTCATTTACCTGAATATTTGTCAGTACAACTGGCAATGAATAAATGTATTTCAGAATATCTGTTTTATCATTCCCACTCAATTGTTCAAATTGATAAGCAGTAATTTCTCCGCCATTTCTTAACCATGTAGCAGTATTTTTTGAGTTCGGATAATTATAAGCTTCATAAAACATCAGTTCATGATTTCCCATCAATAAAGTAATATTTTCCCTTGACATTATATCTATAAGAAGAGGTATTGGTTGCGGTCCACGGTCTATTACATCTCCTAAAATATAAAGATAGTCATTATCAGTAAATTTGATTTTCTTTAACATAGTTTTAAATTTACTGTAATATCCATGAATATCACTCATTACATAAATCATTTTTAATTTCCCTTTTGTTTAAATTTTTGTATATGCCTTGAGAGACATTTATTTTATTCATATATAATATGACAGACGCACATAAAAAAATGGACCAAACATAAAGTCGAGTCCATTTTAGTTGTTATATTTACTTTTTGTACTTTTTAGTTGTTATTTATAGTTGTTACTCGGTATTGAATTAATCGGAAAAATATTATATATCAGGCGAATTCATATAATGCTGCCTCGTCCATAATAAAATCATATTTCGCAGGAGTATAAGTACGTCCATTATCTAAGTTTTCAATTAATAGAACGTGGCTGAATTTATTTTTAACTAAAACTTCCGCATCATATACAGAACGGTTAGTGTCAGTGTACATATATCTCTTGCCAACCTCTATATTATTCCAATCAATACCTTCTGTTACTGTCATATGTGTTTCTTCCATAGTTTTTTACCTCTTTCTTGTTATCTGTTTTCACTCATATTTAATTCATCAAGATTGTTTTGTCTTACGGTCAGCATACGGCTGACTGCCTGATAGCACTGTTTAATTACTTTGCTCATTTCTTCTGCAATATCACGCTTATCGGCGTAATCCTCAGCTTTTTCTTTATGCCCCAAACGTTTTTCCGTGCGTGCAGTTATTTTTAAACAGCTATGTACCTGGCACAGATAAGCATATCCGTTTGCATAAAAAGCAAGCAGCTTTGATGCAGCAACCGCATCCTCATATGTATCAACAGATGATGGAACCGGTTTATAAAAATTTTCTGCTATCCAGTTGACAAATTTTTCTGCCGGAATTTCCTGTATCTCTGACATCTTCATATATGTTAAGTCTCCTTATATATACTCTTTTAATCTTTTCTGTAATGTCGTATATCTTACGGCTGCCTGTCCGCTAAAGTCATTCATTGCCATATAAAAAGCCTTTGCATTACCGATAAGAAAAGACATTTCTTTTGCTCTGCTTATTCCGGTATAAAGAATCTTGCGTTGCAGCAGCATAAAATCTCCGGTTGTCAAAATGCATATTACGCATTTATATTCAGAACCCTGTGATTTATGATAAGTAAGAGCATATGCAAGATTTAAGTCTCTTGCATTTAAAGAATCATAAAATGCTTTACGTCCATCATCAAACTCTACCCATAAGCCATAATTTGAATTATATGGTTCTATTGCAATTATTGTGCCTGTTTCCCCTCGGAAAACGCCTTGATATTCTTTTCCATTTTCCCATACAGTTAAATTGTAATTATTCCGTGTATGCATTACCCTGTCGCCTAATCGGAATACAGTTGCCTGCACTGAAAATGTTTTCATTGTCTGTTTATATGGATTTGCAATATCCCGTAGCATCTTATTTAACTCATTAACTCCTGTTTTCTTCTCAACCATAGGTGTCAGTACAATCATGTCTTTAGGGCTGTATTTATCAAGATTATGGCGATACAGTTCTGCCACGCTGTTTATTATGCGTTCTGAATCATCAAGCCATAAAGTCTTAGAATGGTTATCTATAACCAGTTCCTGCAGATTGCCGCCATTATTTACAATTTCAGAATTGGTAAGAATTGAACCGGCATTTCTATGACATTTTGTTAAGAAAGTGACTGGAACTTTTCCAGACTTTATTAAATCTTCCAATACTTTCCCCGGCCCAACACTCGGCAGCTGGTTTACATCTCCAACCAGACATATCTGTGCACGTTTAATGTTTGTAAGAACACGCTGCATTAAGAATATATCAGTCATAGACATTTCATCTATAATAACCATTGTGTCATCATTAGTTATTCCTTCTTTATTTTTTAAAATAAAACGATGAATAGTCATTGCTGTATATCCGGTAGCATTACTCATTCTTTTAGCAGCATTTCCGGTTGGGGCTAAAAGAATTGCTCTTGCAGGTTTATTATTGTCAGATTTACTCTTCTGCCATGCAGACAGTATTTTTTTTATGACTGTCGTTTTTCCTCGTCCTGGGCCTCCGGTTACAATGCTTATCCTGTTTTTGATTGCTTTTCTTACTGCTTCTGCCTGTTCTTTATCAAGTTCATATTCATTATCTGAATTTATACATTCATCTAAATCATTATCTGAAACGGTCCGGTAAGACCCCTGATGAATCATGGATGCTATAATCTCAGCAATATTACATTCTGTTAAATACATTGACTTTTCCCATATAGCAGGTTCTTCACATAAGCCTTCATGTATAACTAATGTCTTTGCAGCATTTTCTTTTAAACAAAGTTGTTTTACAACATCTTTCGATTTCATCCCCGTTGCATTAAAAGCCGTATCTTTCAAAACTTCTTTTAGGATGTCATTAAGATTCTCTCTTTTCTCATAGAAAATATCCAGACATCGGATTTCGGAGTCATTAAGTTTTTCTGTTTTACAATACTTTTCTCTTTTTTCGTCATAAGCCCAATTATCAAGCATATTGGAAAGTTTCTTCTGATGGTTTACACTTAAATCATATAGCCTGCTGCTTTCCCATTCTGATAAATCATCCGGAATTGCTGCCGACAAAAGAATATCCTGATAATACACATTCTTTAATTCTTTTATGGAAAATATTACTTCCTTAGTTTTATCAAACAATATATTTTTAGGCAGATAATCATGTCCATCATTATTCTGAGCACATTTCATGCAGTAAACTAATGCAGCATTAATGCGTTCTTTAGAATCATATTTTATGCCTACTGTTAAAGCCAGCTTATCAGCTGTTGTAAATCCAACACCGCTCATGTCATAAATCATCTTGTATGGATTATGTTTTATCACATATTCAGCTTTATCTTTATACTGTTCATAAATATTCGTTGCCTGCCTTAATGTAATCTGTCCACCGGTTAAAAAGTACAATGGAAATAAATGTTTCCCTGTCTCATAATTCTGTATGATGCTTTTAGCCTTTATTGAAGATATTCCGGTCACGCTTTGAAGCTTGTCCGGGTCTGTAATATAGGATGCTATATCACATCCTAATGTATTCACAATATCAGACGCAAGTTTTGTACCTACACCATTAAGACTGTTAAGAAATGTCATTACAGCCCGGTTCTCTTTTGATATATTGTATGAACATGACATTACATGTATCTGGTCTTCATTTGCTTTAACATTGTGTTTAACAGCTCCTGTTACTTTAATGCCTATATTCTTAATTGGCTGTCCGAGCTTGCCTTCGGCAGTTATTTCTTTTCCGCCGGAAAGCGATAACAATATTACGGCATAATCATCTTGTCCATAATATATAACTTTTTTAACAATCCCACTCCATGTGCCTTTTGTTCCAACAGATAAATCTGATGAATCATTGTTTTTTTCAATCATGTTTATATCCTTTCTATATCTGTCTATTTATAATATGGCAGATATTATTCCATTTTTTTTGCATGAAAAACTCCATTATATTTTGCATACATAAAATATGACTGAAAAATTGATAATCCTCAGAATCGGAATCTTAGGGATTTATATGTAATCCAATGATTTATGCCACTTTTACTTTAACAGGCCGCATAGTCCTGTCTGTCTTTTTGGCGTTACGTTTAAGATACAGGTTTTAAGTGAATCTCCAACATTAATTATAGTTACATTCTTTTTAGCTCTTGTAATGGCTGTATAAAGCAGATTTCTTGTGAGCAATAATGATGAACGTTTAGTAAGTAAAATGACAACATTATCATATTCTGCCCCTTGAGCCTTATGCACTGTAAGGGCATAAGCCAATTCCACGTCTTTGAGGCAGCAGTTTTCAATATACAGTGTTTTTTCTGATGTAAAACGAATTTCCATGCCTTCAGAATCTATTCCGGTTACAGTTCCTGTCTCTCCATTGAAATAGTGATGCATATAATTGTTATCTGTCATAACAATTTTTGTACCTATATAAAAAACTGTGTCTCCATAGATTTTTTTATCCGGAGTGTTATTATGATGTAATTTGTTTTGTATAAGATTATTTAAGTGTTTCGTTCCTTCATTACTCTTTTTTAATGGTGATAAAATCTGAGTATTATCCATATCAGCTATGCATGTGCATAGTTCTATTGCATCATCAACATTATTCATATTCCATATCGTAAAATCATTTGATGATGTATTAAGATTGATGTCTCCATTCCGGACTTTTACAGCATTCTCAATAATTGCGGAGCCTGATTTCTGTCTGAAGCCTTCATGCAGACAGAAACATGGTATTCCGGCATCTATTAACTCACCTAAAACATTTCCGGGATTTACGCTTGGGAGCTGGTCAGTATCGCCAACAAGGATTACTAAAGACCCTGCCGGAATATTTGCAAATAAAGCTCCCGCAATAACAATATCTGCCATAGAAAACTCATCAATTATATATATTTGTTCCGTTCTTTTCTGCGTAGCAAAAAGTTCGGTTTTGCTGTATGGCTGCAGTCCAAGCATTTTATGTACCGTTTCCGCCTTAGAATTTGTTTTTGCTGCCATATTTTGTGCCGCACATCCTGTTGTAGCACTTAATGCAATTTTCATGTCCGGATACTTCTGTTTACAGAAATTTATAATTATATTTATAAGAGTCGTTTTTCCTGTACCCGGACCACCACGTATAATCTTAATTCCAGTGTAATCCAATGCATGCATGGCATTTCTTTGACTCTCAGACAGTTTTATTCCTGCTTTTTTTTCACATTCATCAATATCAGAATCTTTTATGCCTAATTTCTTTTCTGAATTTCTCAGGCGTTTAACATTGCTTGCGAGGAAATGAATGTTCTGATACATGCTTTTTGTGTAAATTTTATCGTTGTTAATTACAAAATTTTCATTTAATATCGCTATAGACATTATATATTCAAAAGGTATCTTTCCTAACAAAGTATTGCTTTGGAATGAATTTGAAATTTTCTTTAACTGTTCAGTTGTTGCATAACAGTTTCCCGCATCTTCTATGGCCTTTAATGAATATAACAGAACTCCTTCTGCCCTGCGGCTGTCAAGACTGTTCATGTTTGATTTTGCTGCAATATACTCACATGATTTAAAACTGAGTCCACTAAAATATCCGTATTTATATGGATTTGTTTTTATCAATTCTAATGCTTTATTTTCATACTTCTTTTCAAGTATAGCGGCAGATGCATAATTCCCGCCTACACTTAATATCAGATGAAACAAATCCTGTGAAAGCAATAGTCTTTTACCTTTTGTATATATCTTATGAGCAAGAGGCTGTTTTTTTACAGGACAACTTAACGAAAAAGACTTCGCATTGGAACATAATCTTATAGTGTTGATTACGCCATTTTTATATATGTTTATAAAGTTATCAGCTTCTTTTAATGTTAGTCCATCTATATTAAGGCTTATAAGAAAACTTAAATCATCTGTCTGATTTTCAGATTTAATATTATAAGAGTTAAATATAAATGAATTGCGTCCGTTTTTGTCTGTTACGTAATTCCCATATAATTGTATTGGAATCATTTGTTTGAATTTCTGAATCAGTCCTTTACAGAACACATTTCCGTTATCGGTTTTCAATACAAATCCAGAAAATCCAGTTTTTTCATCTCTATACTTTTCATATTGGAATATTCCAAATAATGTTGACATAATAATTACTTCCTTTTTTCTTCTTACTATTATTATGACTTTTTTCGGCTTCATTTTTTTTGCACACCAAAATAATTTTAAAAAAATAAGCTGGCACTGAAAATATTTCAGTATGCCAGCATTATCTCGTTTCGACAGATTAACTATTGTGTGTACGTCACTTCAGCCATGTGAGTATCCATAAAAACCCCTATTCATTAGTAATATCACTAATATCTTCACAATCTTCATTATCCATAAAGGTTAATTCATCCTGTGATATAGGTTCCTGTGGCGGAACTGCATGAAAACCATTGATAATTTTAATAAATTCTGCAATATAATCCGGATATAATTTCATATCTGTCTGATATGGAGTTACAAGTTCATTCATATATGTATTTTTATATGTAGGATTTATTATATCTGTATCCATTCCTGCTGCCAGGCATAATGGGTCTGTAGCATCTATACACACAGATACAAAAAACGGCATTTTATTCTGTCTGCATCGTTCCTTTAACTGCACAATCAATGGTTCTATTTCCTGTTCATATATTTTTTTCTGTTTTGAATCAAACAGCTTCTTTTTAATTTGTCTTTCATCAGCTTTTCTAGCACTCTTTTTCATAAATTTCATCCTTTCTGCTAATTAATGTATAAATTATTATCCTGACTATCCTTACAGGCGGACCTGTGGATTTTCGCCATAAATTTATAACCATTCACTACTTATTGTCACTTATTTTTTAAAACAAATCCATCATTGCATTAATATCATCAAACATATTAAAACTGCCAGAACTATCAGAATGTTTACCATCGTCAGAATCTGTTTCTGATGTATCTATATTATCACTAAAGCCGCTAAAATCAACATCTTCATAAGAATTATCATCCATATTCACGTTATCAGTTTCAGGATTATGTGCTTCGTCTTCTGATGGCAAAGGCTTATAATGGTTATTATTCTGAACATATGTAAGTTCCTGTTGGATATTCATATTAGAAGTCGATGGATTATTGTCATTTGTTAAATTAACATTATTTTCTGTTGCATCAACTTTATTATCGACAACAGTAACAATATCAGACTTGCCATTTGATGTATTTGTTATGAGGCTATTACATGTTTTATTGACAGAAGCATTACGCTTTTTATCGGCACTGCGACCTGGCTTATTTGATTTTGTCATATATTTTTTCTTTTTAGGGAAATCTATAGCCCCAAATGATTCAGAAATCATTTTGTCTTTTATTGCTGTATTAATCTTATCTAAGCTGTTATCATTATTTTTTAAACATGCACCTGCATTTGTGCCAATTAATGTACCTCTTAATACAGATTTTATAAATATAGTTCTATATCCTTCTTTTACATTGTCAAGCAGATTAATTACGTCCGGATATTTTGCCCTGTCTATTTTTATAAAAATCTGATACATATATTTATATTCCTTTATTTTTATATTAGATTCAGCTGGAAGAAATAATAAGCTTTCACCTTTTGCATAGGAATTTAGTGTCATTAAAATAGCTGCTTTGAAGTTAAGTTCAGGATTTTTATATAAACTTATCAAATCTATATCATGCCTTCTGTATAAACGTATAGATACCTGTTTATATGAAGTGTTTTTAGATGAATTAAGCTTACTACTCATATATATCCTTTCCGGGCGGAGATAACCCGCCCATTTTATTACAAATTATCATTCATATAATTATTTATGTTTTAAAAGGTTAAGCTGATTAAAATAATAACCTCTTACATTATTGAAAATTGAAGGAATCGTATCATTTATAGCTCCATATATAATCTGTAAAGTTTCCATTCCTGAATAGGCATTTTTAATCATATTGCTCCATGCAGCTCCTGTACCGCCGGAAATAACAAGATAATTAAAATGCTGCAGGTAATTGTAGTAACTGTCCAATGTGGTTATAGCCTCATTACATACCATCTTGTTAGCTTCTTCAAGCAATGGGGCGAAATCAATTTTCTCGCATCTTCTTGTAACCGGGTCATACTGAGTTTTAAAATATCCATCCCCTAATATTTTCTGCATAGCCGGAACAGGAATGTATGTATTATACTCTTTTTCAATAAGTTTTGATGTTTCTTCAAGAACTCTTCTCATACCTAAGTTACTCCATGTCTTTGCACCTTCAAAAATATGGTTTCCTAATGCAAATGTATCGAATGTGCCAAATCCAGGGTCGATTATTAAAATTTTACTTTTAAAATACTTCTGAGCTTCAGGAAGCTGTCCGCCATTTTTATCTGTTGAAATAGATATTAATGTTCCCATTGGCTGTGCCATTATTTTGTCAATATTTTCAGGTGCAAGATTGAAATGGAAATCCATCCATTTATTTGCTCCAAGTTTAATAGAAAAATCATGTGTTCCCAGGAAAGCATTTTCAAGAGGAATTCTACCTGTCTTAATGTATTCAGGCGGCAGTCCTGTCTGGACTTTCATTATGCGTCCTGATGGGTCGCCATACTGGTTCTTTAATGTGCCAAGAGCCAGGCCTACCCTTAAAATTACTTTGAACTCAGCTGTACTGTATCTGTTCTGTGTAGTCATTACTGCTGTAGAATTATCAGCTTCATCAGTTTCTATTCCGTCCTGTACAACTGCCCCGACAAAATATTCATTGCCTGCATTGTCTCTATATACAATGCAGTTTCTTTCAAGCTCGCCAATTGAATGGTCAGCCGTTCCATATGGTACTTTCTTTGCATATGCAGGGAAACTAGCCACCATGTTTGGAGAAAAAATTTTAACTGATGAATAACCAATGTCTATAGCCACACCCCAATATTTTGGAACAGAAGGGTTTAAGCGTGGCTGAAATATTGTCTTGATTTTAAATGCCTGAGTATTAATCATAACTTGTCTCCTTTTCATTTATTTTGCTTTTTATTAATATCTGAAATACGTTTCGCTTTGCCTACAATCTGTGATTTCTTTATAGGACCGAAAAATCTTGAATCGTTACTGTAGTTTCGGTTATCTCCCAAAACAAAGTATTCATTATCCTGAAGTGTATATTCATCTGCAGCATTCCCACTGTCTTTTATTACAGGGAAATTATCATTTATCTTTTGTTCATTTACATATAAGTATCCATCTTTTATTTGAACTGTATCTCCCGGTATAGCGACAATTCTTTTGATGAATTTTTTGCTTAAAAAAACAATATCTGAATAAAAAATAACAACATCGTTACGCTCATATTTTTTGTCTTCAAATCTGTTTGCATATAGCCTTTCTTTATTTTGATATGTTGGATACATTGAATTTCCGGATACAGTTGATATACATAACAAATGTTCCAAAAATATAACAATGAAAGCAATTATCAATACTATAGAAAATATGCTTGAAAAGTATTTTAATATAGTTGAACGTATTCTGTTTTCTTTATGTTCAGAATTACTGCTATCATAATCTGTCTGAACTGTTTTTTTATTCATTATCGAATTGCCTTCTTATTAAAAATATCAATATTGATTTCTCCGGGAGCGTATTTTATTACTTTTGCATGAATCATTTTATAATCGAATTCATAGCCTCTATAGTTACGTTCAACATTGTTCTCGATATCAGATTCAATTACCTGGCTGAGTTTTTCTACTATTGCTTCTGCATCAACCAGATTAAGCCGCATAGGACATGCCGGTTCATCAGCAGTCCGGTTTTGCGGATAATACTTAGGACATGAATAAAACAAACTATGAGGTCCCTGATTAAATTCCATTTTTACAGGATATTCATGTCTGTAAGAACAATAGAAATTAACTTCTTTCCATAGATTTTTTATCATCTGCTATATCCTTCCTTTCTTTAACAGATATGTGTTATTTTTTATAGAAAAAAAATAGATAACAACAATATGCTACTTTTTTAGAAAAATTTTCATATTTGGAATTTTTAAATAACTACATTATGTTATTTTTCAACTTATTTCTTAATTTATTTTCATAACAAATACCTGTTATTATCTACTCTATTTATAATATGACAGAAAAAAAGTGATGTTTTTTGCATGAAAAAAAAACATCACTCTCTTTATTATATATTTGTTTTATCTTTATATATATTTTTCCCTTTATTGGGACTTTGAACAAATACTGACAGCATATCTGGGTCAAATCCTTTAAAACGCTGCATTTCATTTATGACTGCAGATTCCTTTTTTGGCAGATGATATGGTCGTTTATCCGTCATCGCATCAAAAGTATCTGCTATCCTTATTATTTTTGAATACAGATTAATATTATTTTCAGTAAAATTATAATATCCGGTACCGTCATAATTTTCATGGTGCATAAGCACTCCTGCTACAACATCATCTGAAAACAAATGGCTGTCACGAATCTGTTTAGCACCTACCAGTGGATGAAGTTTGATAATTTCATATTCACTTGTAGTCAGATAACCATTTTTATTAAGTATGGATAAACTTATTCCGATTTTGCCTATGTCATGCATCAATGCAGCATATGTAAGGTTTAAGAATTGTTCATCATTCAGATTAAAATTTAATGCAAGATATATACTTTCTGTGGCAACATTTATAGAATGCCTGAATGTATATTCATCATGCTGTTTTAGAGCATTAAGTTTATTTTTTACAAAAGGATTTCTCATTGCCCTGCATATACATGAATTGGCAAAATTTTTCTTTTCATGAGTATTCATAATTTATTTTACATCCTTTTAAAATTAATTGAACTTGAATTCAAATCTGCTGTCTGAACCATTTTTATTAAGTACAATTTTTGCAGAGAACTCAGTTCCTTTACTTGATATAAATCCCTTTATCTTACCTTCTGAGTGTCCATGCTTCAATATATATTTAATGTCTTTTTCAGAAAGTTCTTTTTTATTTGTTTTGCTTCCTATAGTTGTCCATATTGCAAAATTACATGCATGGCAGATAAGTTTTGCACCATTCCGGTACAGGTTTTCATGGCAGTCAGGACATTCTATTTCAGTCAAGGTATCTTCTGCTTTAACAAATGAGAGTTTTCCTTCCTCAGTATCAAATTTCAGTTTCTGAATCCATGAACTTGATTTATCAGCTTTCGTAAGTTTCTTCTCTATAATTCCACCATTAAACAGTGTTACAGCATCCTGCGTTGAGAATGTTGCTCCCATTAAATTTTTCATAATGGAAAACTTGCAGCCATCCCTGAATCCTGTACAATAAAAATTCTTCGGGCCTTCCATAATGTCTTTTCCACAATGAGGGCATGTCATTATTACCGTTCTTTCTGTATTGCCGTATGAAACTTTGTTTATATTTTTAATATCTGAAATCATAACATTAAGCTGTTCATACATATATTTTTTTGCATCATCATAAGACATATCACCATCTTTTACTTTTGCCAGAATCTGTTCAAGATGTCCGGTTGTGTCTGCACGGCATAAATTTATTCCACGTATTGTATGTATTAAAAAACTGCCAAAATCTGTTGGGGAAAATACACCTTTCTGCGATGTTATATACTTATCATCTTTGAGTTTTTTAATAATGGCAGCTCTTGTTGCTGATGTGCCAATGTGTAATTCTTCAATTGAATTTTTAATGGTCTGGTCTTCTAAGTACTTTGAAGGATTTTTCATTGCATCTATGATTGTACCTTCTGTATATCTTTTAGGACAACTTGTTGTTTTATCAACGGTTACAGTATCTTTAATATGAAGAATATCATTCTCATTCACATTAGGAACTGGCAAATCCTGAATGTTTATATTTAAAAACTCTGTATATCCTTTATCAAGAACCGTTTTGCCGTTACTTTTAAATAAATCTCCATTAATATCTGTAATTACCTGTACCTTTTCCTGAACAAGTGGAGGCTGAAAGATAGCAAGAAATCTTTGAGCAACAAGTTTATATATAAACAGCTCATCCTGATTAAACGAATCTAAATCCGGGGCTTCACATGTTGGAACAATTGCAGAGTGACCATGTTTTGCAAGTTCTTTATCATTTATATACTTCTTATTATTCTTAACATAATTAATCTGCCCTACTGCATAGCCTGCTGCCGAAGCAAATTCCGGAATAACTGATGCTGATGATATTATTGCTCTGAAGTTTTCTTGTGAAGATAACATTTCGCAGTCAGTTCTTGGATATGTAAGATAATGTCTTTCATATAAATTCTGTATAATTTTTAATGTATCTTCTGACGAATATCCTGATTTGGCCGCTTCAATCTGTAATCCGTCAAGTGAAAACAGTTTTGGGGCATATTCTGTAGTTTTTTTCTTGATGACCTGTTTTACAATGCCTGTATCACTTAATGAATCAATAAATGCTATTGCCAGCATTTTATTATTAAAAGTCACAAGTTCGTTTTTGATATTGCCGTCAGAATCAGTGATTTCTTCATACAGACTTCCTGTAAGACCGTTATCATACATTACATTTATACCATATGATGTATGAGGCACAAAGTTTTTAATGGCATCTTCTCTATCTACGATTGTAGTTAATACCCATGTCATTACTCTTCCTGCAGCTATTTTATAATCTCTGCCGGCATATATTCTGTCTGCAATTGCTCTTGAGCCGTTCATGCCAAACAGCCAGTCAGTATGTTGTCTTAATTTTGCAGCTTCATATCTGTTACGATATTTTGGAAGCGAATCATCCTCAAGATTCTGCAAGGCCATTCCCAAATCAGCATCTGTAGTACTGTTACCCCACAGTCTTAAAACAGGAAGATTGCATCCTATTTTTTCCAACACAAGATTTACAAGAAGTTCACCTTCATTATCTGTATCTCCAGCATGGATTATTACATCATATTGTCCTGATTCAATCTTCTGTTTGATTTCATCATACAGATTCTTTGATTTGCGTATGACTTTATACTTCCATCCACCTTCTTTTTCCGGGTCTATAGGAAGCAGACTCAAATCCCATTTTTTATAAATCGGATTTATTTCCACAGGGTCAAGAAGCTCTACAAGGTGTCCAGCCTGGCAGCAGAAATCAATATCATAGTTAATCTGATTTCGATAATGCATGTATGCCGCCTGTATATCACGCATATATGATGGCTTTTCGGCTATTAGTAATGCTTTTTTCATATTGATAATTTATCCTTTCTGTTTATTAATATATCACAACAGCAATGGTGGTTAAACCTTTGTCTACAAGTTGGAAATAAGACCATGAAGGAATAATTGTTTACCAATTTCATGTCTACAACTTGGAAAATACTCTAAGGAATTGACCTAATTATCTAAGTTTCATGTCCACACTATAGGGTCCATTATACGCCGAATTTGTTGATTTATTTATGATTTCTGTAATTTTCAATCAACCAGATTAAACGAATTTGTTGATCTGTTTTTAATTTCTGAAATTCTAAATCAACTATATCTGCATATTTCGTTGATTAGCTTTGAATTTTACAGTATCTA
>ERZ773158.211-NODE-211-length-76932-cov-6.003538_pt1 | contig 76932 bp, 71 predicted proteins | sample MGYA00511918_ERZ773158 | MGnify/ENA primary metagenome ERZ773158 (study PRJEB29015, sample SAMEA2737876) | human gut metagenome | biome: human gut; feature: human-associated habitat; material: faeces | place: China | collected 2012 ...
TTGTTTTTATTATACTTTGATTGTTTTGTATGTGTCAAGTTTTATTATACAGGATTATTCTCTCGGTGGATGGGATCAGCGTCCAGTTTTTAAAGCAAATATTAAAACCTTTGTATCTCTAAGGAGAAATTCGCCACCCATTGAAATCACGGAATTACGACGTATTATAGAAATTTTCCCCACTCCGTATGATGAATTTGCTTTAGATCCAACATATGAGCCAGATAAGCATGAATCCGACATTAAAGAGATTAATAGAGAGCATGAAGCCGTTTTTAAAACTCTTCAAAAATATGTTAAGCTTAATTTGGTTATTCCAGTCGGTGCGGAACATATGTATTACGCTGCAATTAATCACAAGTCATGCAAACTAACAGCTCAGGGACAGCATTACTGGAATCTTGTAAGGAAAAATATTATATGATTTTTTAGGAGGAAAAACGATGGTTAATGTTTATATACTCGATATGATTAATGTATTTATACCCCACAGATGGAATAATAATGATTATTCTGAAATAAGTGAATTATTAGATCGAACTAAGTTTATTGTAAGGGATTATTCAGTACCCGCCAGTTCTCCCTTTGATAAAATTGATAAAAGATATAATGTCGATCCACAGATTCAAAGACAGATTCAATATGCGAGTGTTGTAGTATGCTCAAATAGACCTGCTAACAATAATGGAATGTCAATTGACGAGATAAAATATGCCATAAGTATAGGGAAACCTGTTGTTGCTGTACAAATCACAGATAATATCAGTCGACAAATTTTGATGCTCGATATTCCGGTTATATCCAAAAGAAAAAACTCTTTGGAATCGTGGATAGAATATAACATAAATTAACTTTACATACAAATCCTCTCTGATAATAAAATTTGCGATCGATAAAATCCACAATTTTCTTGTGCTTACTGAATGGTGCGTGCGTATGAGGTGTAGTTTTACTTACACAATTGAAAACTATGCGGAATTATGGATAACTATTTCATTTATTGGAGTGGTACATAGGATTGTAGTCGTTAGTCTAATCACAACTTTCCAGTATACTATGGAATAGTTTGTTGTATATTAATTATGGTGAGAAATAAATATATGACAAATTTAAGCGTTATCTATTTCATATTCCTATCACATATTGGTGATACTAAATGGATATTCACCCGAAAAAGCTCGTATTTACGAGCTTTTTTGATGCTTAGAAAACGAAAAATTTTAGTGTAAAACCGTGGATTCTTTTCAAGGAAGTCGAACCCTACACAACAAAAAATATCGAACATATGGATGATATCGGCACTGTGCATTGCGTCTTTGATAACGGCAGAACGCTCGGAGTTATCCCTGGTGTGGACGATTTCCATATCGTAAGAGAAGATAGTGAGCAAACAGAAGATGAAGGAATGAATATATCAATGTGACGGTCAAGTTTTGAAAAAAGCTTGACCGTTTTTGTGTTTGAAAAATCGGAAAGGAGATGATTCGTACTGATAAAATATTTTGATATCTTTGCAGGAATAGGCGGATTTCGCTCAGGTCTTGAAAAAGCAGGAGGTTTTGAGGCGTCGGTTATTGTGAAATAGACAAATATGCAAAGAAAGCATACGAAACGTTGTACGATACAAGAAACGAGGTGTATTACGATGACGCAAGAAAGATCGACCCTAACGAACTTTCCAATTTCGACCATGGGTAAAAACTACTATCGACGGCAAGGAATACGAACTTGATATTAGTTTCAAGAAATACAAGAAGGTAGAGAGTATTTCGGACGAGATCGAAAAACAGAATATCGATGTTGATATTTCCGATTTCAAGGATTCTTCCGACTTATATTTGTATTTAAGCAAGTTTGACGATCAGTCTTCTGAAGAAATATCGGTTAATGTTACCGGCAAGATGATCGCTCAGAGGAATATATCAAAAATTCCCTTGAAATTGCCGTATATTTGTGGTACAATTAAAGAACAAGTTAAAAATATTTATGATACCAAGGAAATTCTTGTAGGTTCCGTAAACTGTATATCTACTGATAATCAAAATATTTCTGCACAGTCGCTTCTGACAGCGTATGAAAAAATGCCGCTTACCGACGAGGAGCAGGCAAAGGTAAACAAAAGCAACGTCTACAACGATAAGTATATAGGTAACTTCCTCAGCCTTATCGGAACGACGTATTTCAGGAGCAGTATGGGAGTTAAATAATAAGGTTATTGCGTCAAGCGAACTTTATCAGAGATATCTCTTAAAGCAATACGCTAAAGAAGAGGTTGCAAAGGTATGCGGATATTAGGTTTCCAAAAAGATATCTCCTGAGTTGCTTGACTCAATATTCAAATCCGGTCAAGCTTCTGATATTGTTGCTATTCTTTCTAAGTATGATGATGAAGCAATTGTTGCGATAAATAAGATTTTGGATAAAGACGCTGTTGCAGCTTTGATAAAAGACTGTGGTGATGATGGCGTTAAAGTTGCTGTTAGGGGCGGCGACAATCTTGTCAAGCTAATTAATAACCTTGATGACGACGTAGCGGAATTGTTTGTAAAAACTGTTTCAAAGCAAAGTGATGAATTCTTTGATATTGTAAAAAATTGTGATGATTGCATTGATGATGTAATAAAACATACTATTGCAGATGGCGATAAATTTCCAGACGTTCTTTTGAATGCTAACCAAAAAGGTGGTATATTACGAGTAAATGATGTTGTTAAAGGAGCTAATTCTGCGGAAGATATTCTTTCAACAGGAAGAAAAATTACTGAAGGAACTGATGAGTGGAAGAAAGTTAGCATGTATTATGAAGAACAAGTTGATATAATAAGGAATAAAAATAAGGGAGTACACGCTCTTGGTCAAAATGTTTCTTATACTGAATTAAATATAAATGGGTCAAAAAATAGTATTCAAGCAACTAGCGGTTCAAAACAAATTGATGGATTTGCAGATTTAGTAGGAAACAAATATAATACAATAGATTCACAACGATTTTTTGAAACAAAATTTGTTGATAACAATAATATTATTTCAGAAAATGGTTGGAACAGATCGGTTGATACTGAAGCAAAAACTCTGGAACAAATTGTTAGAGATTTAGGATCTGTAAAAAATGCTGATGGAACAGTTACTTGGGCTAAAGTTTCTTCAACTGGAGCTATAAATATATTTACTGAACTTGAACCTTGCTCAAGCTGCCGAAGCGTTATTAAACAATTCAATAGAGCATACCCCGGAATAGTTGTTAATGTGTATTGGAAATAATAGAAAGGATAGCACTTATGAATGATTATTTAGAGCCATATGAAGATATGTCTGCTTATTCTTTTGCAGTTACGGAGAAATTTGTTGAACCGATAACGAATGCACTTTGTAAAACCATGGGTTTTGTTTTTGACAGAAAAGAAAAACGCAAGTCTTTTCCAAATCATTATTTTAAAGGTGATGAGAAATTTATTTTTTACAAAAGCAAAAATGATGAGCGTGCGTTTATGATTGCTTGTGAGGGTTGTCAGGGTTTTTGGGGAATTTCGGTCAAATGTAAAACCGAGGATAAAAAGCTTTTTTATGACACAATTAAATCTGATCTGTTTGAAAATAGTGATTATACCGGTATTCCTTTTTTTGAGATAGATGATTTTCAAGATCAATTAAGGGGGAATTTTACTAAAAGACAGGTGAACCTTATTTATAATGATTTAAAATACGCCGGACTAATATGATCATTTTGTAAATCAGGACATACATAACAAAACAAACCATACCGGCGGTCGCAACATTTGGGGCGGCGGTTCAGATGCACGTTAAGTAGGAAATAATAGAAAGGATAGCACTTATGAATGATTATTTAGAGCCATATGAAGATATGTCTGCTTATTCTTTTGCAGTTGCGGAGGAATTTGTTGAACCGATAACAAATGCACTTTGTAAAACTATGGGTTTTGTTTTTGACAGAAAAGAAAATCTAAAAGTTTTTCCTAACAGTAGTTTTAAGGGCAACGAGGTGTTTTGCTTTTACAAAAGCAAAAATGATGAACGTGCTTTTATGATTGCTGTCCAAGGAAACAGTGTATACTGGGGAATTTCAATAAAATGCAAAGCAGAAGATAAGTTATTATTTTACAATACAATAAAAAAATATCTTGAAGATAACAGCGACTATACCGGCATACCGTTTTTGCAGATTGATGAATTTGAAGATCAACTCAGAAAGAACTACTCAAAAATACAGCAAAATCTTTTTGAGAATGATTTAAGGGACGCCGGACTAATATGATCATTTTGTAGATCAGGACATACATAACAAAACAAACCATACCGGCGGTCGCAAGATTTGGGGCGGCGATTATCTTGTCAAGGCAATTAAAAACCTTGATGACGACGCAGCGGAATTGTTTGTAAAAACTGCTTCTAAACAAGGAGATAGTTTTTATGATTATTTAAAATCTTTAGATGAAAGCTATTTAAACGAGCTTGTTTCAAGTTCTAAGGCTGACATAGATAAAATCAGCAAATGGAATAAGCAACCTAACTACGAATTATATGTAAGGGATAAATCTGTTTATGATAATCCTAAATATTTTGAACAAACTACGGGAAAAACAATTTGGCCAACAGAGGACGGTTTTAAAGACGGAATAATACCCCAACCTCAAGTAATATCTGAAGGAACTTGTTTTAAAAGATATGGTGATAGTAGCGGTTCTTTTTTAGGTAATACTACGGATTAATTTGAAACACGTTCACTAGCGCCATATACTGATGAAACAAATGTACACTACTATAGATTAAAAAAAGATTATGAATTTACTGTGGGTAAAGCAGAACCTTGGTTTGGGCAACCAGGCGGAGCTGAACAGTTTGTTGTGTATAAGTATGATATTTATGGCCATATCATAAAAAACGGTGATGAGTATATGCGATACACCATTAATGATCTTATGAGTGATGATATAGGTGTATTAGAAGATATAACTGATAAAGTGTTGAAGGGAGAGATAGTTTTTGAATGATATAATCAGTACATTTAATGACTTGTATTATAAAATTCAAATATCTCATAATATTTGTTTGGCTGATGTAAGAAATATATGTTTGAAATCTTATAATAATTCTGTTGTCTGCGATGTTGATGGTGGCGCCCCGGAAATATATTACGAAATATTAGAGAGGGATTGTGGGCATTTTGCTGTTTTGAAAATAGAGCGAAACAGTCACGAGATTATATATGAAAGTGTTAATGCTGATTTCGCAGCAATTGCTCTTTTCCTGTTTCTTTCACGTCATCAAATAAAAAAAACTGATAATGATATTGAGATAGAAGAATTTATAAAAAAAGAAATTGCACACGGGAATATAGATTTGGCTAGACATGTGATTGCAGAAAATTTTGGAGAAAAAACAATTTCGTTTGAAAAAAACGTATTCGATAAAATTTCTGTTATTACTTTGTCTACAAATAAAATTGACATTTTTTATCATGGCAATACAATTTTATTTTGTTCAGAATTTAATAAACCAGATCTTGAACGTGGATATTTAATTGCATTTAATAAATGCCGTATGATTAATATTTATCATAAAATAATGGTGAATATTACAAATATTATTCCCGATGTTAATGAAAACGAAAATAGAAAACTTAAATATCTATTTTTAGTTGGGACTATGGAAAAATAAGTATATCAAGTATAATAACGCATACAATTTTTCTTGCTGACGGAGCATTTTTAGAGCCGATAGTTAACGGATTTATGCGAATGTATCATAGTTATTTTATTTCTTGATTTTTTTAGCTTAATGATATTGTGAGGGCATTGGGTTTATCTCAGTGTCCTGCTCGCTTTTAAATGCAAAAATATCCCCTTCAAAGCATTTGCCTTGAAGCGGATAACTATATGCGTTTTACTGTGGCTTCTTAACGTCTGTCATGACTTCTTTAAGTCCTGTTGCAAGACCTGCAATACCCTGTATCTCACTTGGTATAATGATCTTTGTAGCCTTGCCGTCTGCTGCCTTAGCAAATGCTTCAAGGCTCTTGAGCTGGATTACCTGCTCATTAGGGTTAGCAGCATTCAGCTTGACGATACTCTCGGCAATCGCCTTCTGTACCATGTCGATAGCCTGCGCTTCACCTTCTGCCTCAAGTATCTTCTGCTCCTTTACAGCGTCTGCACGAAGTATCATAGACTGCTTCTCAGCTTCGGCTGCAAGTATCTGTGACTCCTTGTCTGCCTGTGCTCTGAGTATCTTAGATTCTTTCTCACCCTCTGCAACAAGCACCTGAGATTTCTTCTCAGCCTCTGCCTGAATGACCTTTTCACGTCTTTCACGGTCAGCTTTCATCTGCTTTTCCATTGCGTCCTGAATTTCTCTTGGCGGAAGAATATTCTTAAGCTCAACTCTCTGCACCTTGATGCCCCACCTATCTGTGGCTTCATCAAGAATTGCTGTGATCCTTGTGTTGATAATGTCACGGGAAGTGAGCGTAGCCTCAAGATCAAGGTCACCAACAATGTTTCTGAGTGTTGTTGCCGTCAGATTTTCAATAGCTGAGATAGGTCTCTCAACACCGTATGTGAACTGCATTGCGTTTGTTATCTGGAAGAACACAACAGTGTCTATCTGCATTGTTACGTTATCCTTTGTGATAACTGACTGTGGCTTGAAGTCAACTACCTGCTCTTTGATAGATACTCTCTTTGCAACTCGGTCGATAAAAGGTACTTTTACGTGTAGTCCCGTTCCCCATGCCGCATGAAAAGCTCCAAGTCTTTCAACTACAAATACATATGCCTGCGGTACTATCTTGATGTTGCTGATAACAATGATTATAAGCAATACGATGATAGCAAGTACGATATAAATTCCAGGTTCCATTATATGCCTCCTAAAAATAAGTTTATGTAAGCTGTTACTTTTCTTCTGAAACTATCAGCTTTGCACCGTCAATACGCACTACCTTCACTGGTGTGCTTTCTGAGATCTTTGAGCCGTCCTCAGTTCTTGCTGCCCAATCTGTGCCATCAAGAGTGACCCTGCCTTTGTTCACAGAGTTATCTATAGGCTCAATAACTATTGCAGTTTTTCCCACATCAAGCTCGTAATTTGTTGCAACCGTCTTGTTCTGGAGCTTCTTGACCACAGGTCTTGTAAGCAAAAGAAGTATGATCGAGCTTACGACGAATACGATGCACTGTGTAAGGAAAGAAAGCTTAGCTATGGCACAAAACATCGCAATAAGCGCTGCTATAGCAAGCCATATAGACACAAGTGCCGTTCCTGTTGCGACCTCGCATACAACAAAGAACACGAAAGCTAAAGCCCAAAAAACTATTTTGAGTGTAGCAATTGTCATATGATACCCCCTGTTCCTCTCATTTATTTAAGATTTATTATAACATATTATTTTAAAATTTACAATAGCTAAGACACAATATTTTTGCTTTTTTAACTTTAATCTTCAATGATTTTACATTGACCGTACCATATTTTATTAGCTGTACTCTAATATATACATGTTGATGCTACTACATAAAGAAAAAAAGTGTTTCTAAAAGATAGTTATATAAAAAAATTTACAGTAAAAGCGGTAACCCACTGGAGGTAACCGCTTTTACTATTTGTGTAATTATACGTTGTCACTGAAATAAACATCATACCAAACAAGGAATGAGAACACTGTCCAGATCTTTCTAGAATAATCATACTTGCCTGCACGATGATCGTCAAGAAGCTGTACAAGCTTATCTGTGTGGAAGAACTGTGCCGACTGAGGAGAAGTAAACTTATCCTTTACTATATTATAATACTTATCTTCTTTGAGCCATACCCTGATAGGAACAGGGAAGCCGAGCTTCTTTTTCTTAGCTGTCTGTGGAGGGCAAGCCTGAAGTGCAGCAAGACGCATTGCATACTTCGTTTCAGTTTCAGTAACTCTGTCCTTTACAGGTATCTGCTCTGCAAGCTCCATTACCTTTCTGTCAAGGAACGGTACACGAAGCTCAAGAGAGTGAGCCATGCTCATTTTATCCGCCTTAAGAAGAATATCGCCTGTCATCCAAAGGTGCAGGTCAATGTACTGCATCTGCGTTACCTGATCCTGATCTCTTACCTTATCGTAGAAAGGCTTTGTGATAGCCATAGCGTCAGGAGCGTTTGTTTTTATGCTCAGAATGTCCTTGCGCTCTTTCTCAGAGAAGATGTAAGCATTGCCGATAAATCTCTCGTCAAGGTCCTTAGAGCCTCTTATAAGATAGTTTATGCCGTGCTTGTGAGGCAGTTTCTCAGCAACTGCACCAACAGCCTTTCTGATAGGTCTTGGTATCTTGAAGTAGCTTGCCATATCAGCAGGGTTGTGATAGATGTTGTATCCGCCGAATATCTCGTCTGCACCCTCGCCTGAAAGCACTGCCTTGACCTTTTCAGAAGCTATTTGACATACGAAGAACAGAGCCACAGCCGCAGGGTCTGCGAGAGGTTCGTCCATGTGATACTGTATCTTTGAAAGGCTGTTCCAGTATTCCTCAGGAGAAATGACCTTGGAGAAGTTCTCCTTATTGATATACTTTGAAAATTCCTTAGCATAACCTATCTCGTTGTACTTTTCGTCCTCGCCAAAGCCTACAGTAAAGGTCTTGTCAACGTTGGCAACAGCGGCAACATAGCTTGAGTCAACACCACTTGAAAGGAAAGAACCTACCTCAACATCAGCGAATTTGTGTACCTCAACAGAGTTCTTGAAAGTGTCGGATATCCTATTCACCCAATCTTCAAGAGCAGGGCCATTGTCAGCGTGGAATTTAACTTCCCAATATCTTCTTACGTTCATCTCGCCGTTCTTGTATGTAAAGCAGTGAGCGGCAGGGAGCTTGTAAACATTTTTGAAGAAAGTTTCTGTTGTAGGAGAATACTGGAATGTGAGATAAGTTTCAAGAACGTCTGTGTTAAGCTCCTTCTTGAAATGAGGGTGGTCAAGAAAACTCTTTATCTCAGAACCCCACATAAGAGTTTCGCCCATTTTTGCGTAGTAAAGAGGCTTGATACCGAAGAAATCTCTTGCACCGAAAACCTCGTTTGTGTTCTTATTGAAGATAACGAATGCAAACATACCTCTCAGCTTGTCGAGCATATCCTCGCCCCACTGCTCATAGCCATGGATAAGCACCTCAGAGTCGGTCTGTGTGTAGAACTTGTGACCAGACGCTACAAGCTCCTCACGGAGATCCTTGTAGTTGTATATCTCACCGTTGAATGTAAGTACCAACGACTTATCTTCATTGAAGATAGGCTGGCTACCTTGATCTGAAAGGTCGATGATCGAAAGTCGGCGGAAACCCATTGCGATCTGCTCGTCAACATATTTTCCGTCAGAGTCAGGACCTCTATGTTTTATTCTATCCATCATTTTTCCAAGAACTATGGAAGCGTCATTGATTTTATTTGTAAATCCAACAAAACCGCACATATAAAAGCCTCATTTCTGTTAAATCAAATTGCCTGTATCTTAGTTAATACGGCCGCTTGTCGCCTAGTGAACGTCAAGCAATATAATATTTATTATACACTATATGCGGCTTTTTTGCAAGGGGTAAAAACAAAAATTAAACAATAAAAGAAATTGTCTTTTGTGCATTTATCACATGGCAGTGTGTATGATATAAAAATATCTGCGATTTTGTCATTTTGGCTTGAAAAAGGCAGAGGAATATAGTATAATGGTATTAAAATCATATTTTGGAGAAGATCTTATGAACGATAACAAAAAGAAGAAAAATGGTTATAGATTAGATATTGTGTTGATAGTGAGTTTTTTTGTGATGCTTATATCTTTCTGCGCCTATATGATGAATACTACTCTCGAAGAGGTACTTGAAAATGAAACAGGCAGCTCTGTAGTCACACATGATTACACTTACGAGAGTGCTGAGAGCAGTTCGGCAACATAGTGCAAAATTTAAAAGCTCGACAAGTTAAAGTGCTTTACGCACTTGCTGAATTCGCCTATTTATGACATTTCAGAAGCACGGAGCAGCACTTAAAAAATGCATAAGACGACAAGTTAGCTCACTTTACAGTATCAATAGCTAAACTATATCCGTATTATGCACTGTAAAGTTCGACTGCATTACAGCTAAAAACATTTTACTTGACACCTAAAATCAATATCCGACGAAAATGTGGCTTTGTGCATTTAATACAAATAACAAAGTCACATTTTGTTGTATAACGCCTTGACTTTGCGTCACTTATACTATATACTTGTATTAAGCACTGCTTTTTATACAATATGTTGTGATTTGCGGTGCGAGATGTGAGAATATAAAAAATATAAGGATAAATTGGGAAAATCGGAGGCGGTATTGTGATAATCAAGATAAAAAAGCGTGACGGACGTACTGTAACTTTCAATATTGAGAAAATAGCTGGCGCTATATACAAGGCGGCTCAGTCTGTGGGCAAGGATAACTATGAGGAAGCTTTGGAGCTTTCGGGTAAAGTTGTTGATAAGCTTATGGAAAAACACCTTGATATGCCTACTGTTGAAGAGATTCAGGATTGCGTTGAGCGTGTACTTATCGAGGAGGGCATGGCTGATACTGCAAAAAGTTATATACTCTACCGCTCAAACAGAACTCGTGCAAGAGAAATGAATACCCGTCTTATGAAAGTTTATGAGGATCTTACTTTCCAATCAGCGAAAGATAACGATTTGAAGCGTGAGAATGCTAATATAGACGGCGATACCGCAATGGGTACAATGCTTAAATACGGCTCTGTGGGTGCAAAGGAGTTCAATGAGATGTATGTTCTTGCTCCTGAGCATTCAAAGGCTCATCAAGAGGGCGATATCCACATTCATGACCTTGATTTTTATACACTGACCACCACTTGTACTCAGATAGACCTTACAAAGCTTTTTGATAAGGGATTTTCTACAGGTCATGGTTTTTTGCGTACACCAAATGATATACAAAGCTATGCGGCGCTTGCCTGCATTGCGATACAATCCAATCAGAACGACCAACACGGTGGTCAATCTCTTCCTAAATTCGATTATGATATGGCTGAGGGCGTAAGAAAGACATTCAGACACCGCTATCGTGACAATATCGGCAGGGGTCTTGCTCTCCTTGGTGAAGTTTCTGATGCTCAGAGCATTGCAAAGAAAATAACTGAAATGCTTGATGAGCAGGGTTTAAAGATCACTCTCGCCAATGATAACGGCTATCAAGAGGCTGAAGCACAGTTTCTTGTGAATTTTGTCGACGCACCTATAGTTAAGAAGATACAGAGTTTTGCATATAAAAACTCTTTGAAAGAAACTGACAGAGCCACATATCAGGCAATGGAAGCGCTTATCCATAATCTTAATACCATGAACTCCCGTGCAGGCGCTCAAACGCCTTTCAGCTCCATAAATTATGGTACTGATACTTCTATCGAGGGCAGACTTGTTATAAAGAATATTCTTCTTGCAGAGGAAGCAGGACTTGGCAATGGTGAAACGCCTATTTTCCCTATACATATTTTCAAGATAAAAGAGGGCGTGAACTTTGATCCTGATGACCCGAACTATGACCTTTTCAAGCTCGCCTGCCGTGTATCAGCGAAGCGTCTTTTCCCGAATTTTTCATTTATCGACGCTCCTTTCAATCTACAATATTACAAGGAGGGCAATCCTGACACTGAGATAGCTTACATGGGTTGCCGCACAAGAGTTATCGGTAACGCATATGACCCTACTCGTGAGATAGTGACAGGCAGGGGAAATCTCTCTTTTACTACCATTAATCTCCCTAGACTTGGCATAAAAGCACAGCGTAATATCGGTGCTTTCTTTGACAGCCTTGATGAGCTTATGGATCTTTGTATCGACCAGCTTATGCACAGATTTAAGATACAGTGTTCAAAGCGTGTGAGAAATTACCCATTCCTCATGGGTCAGGGCATATGGCTCGATTCAGAGAAGCTTACAGCTGACGATACGCTTGAAGAAGTGCTAAAGCATGGCACGCTTTCCGTGGGCTTTATCGGTCTTGCTGAGTGTCTTAAAGTGCTTACCGGCAAGCACCATGGTGAAAGTGAAGAAGCAAGAGAGCTTGGCTTGGAGATAATCTCGCGTATGAGAGCAAGAATGGACGAGGAAACAAAGCGTACTGGCCTTAACTTCTCGTTGCTTGCAACGCCTGCTGAGGGACTTTCCGGCAGATTTGTTAAAATGGATAGAGAACGTTATGGTGAGATAGCAGGAGTTACGGACAGAGAATATTATACCAATTCTTTCCATGTACCTGTTTACTATCCAATAACAGCGTTTGAGAAACTTAAAATAGAAGCTCCTTACCATGCTCTTACAAATGCAGGCCATATAAGCTATATCGAGCTTGACGGCGATCCGCTGAACAATCTTTCTGCATTCGAGAAAGTCGTAAGATATATGAAAGAAGTTGGCATAGGCTACGGCTCAATAAACCACCCTGTTGACCGTGATCCTGTTTGCGGATATACTGGAATAATAGGTGACAAATGCCCGAAGTGCGGACGTTCTGAGGCTGAACACAGCAAGGTGATACATGAGAGGATACCTCGTGCAAAAGCCTGCTGTGAGGGTGACAATTAGCCATGGAGCTTAGGATAGCAGGCACTGTTGGTGAATCTATCGTAGACGGACCGGGTTTTAGGTACACTATTTTTACGCAGGGCTGTCCACACGGCTGTGAGGGTTGTCACAATCCGCAGACACATGATTTTAATGGTGGCATTGTCGTTGATACAGACCAGCTTTACAATGAGATAATAAAAGACCCACTTCTTGATGGTGTGACGTTCAGTGGCGGTGAGCCTTTCTGTCAGTGCAAACCGTTAGCAGAGCTTGCAGTAAAGATAAAAGCGTTCCATGGCTTTCCGCTGAATGTTATTTCATTCACAGGCTATACTTATGAATATCTTATTGCAAATGCTAACGCTGAAAACGGCTATATGGAGCTTCTATGTCAGCTTGATTATCTTGTTGATGGACCATTCATTCTATCGCAGCGAAGCCTTGAGTTGAAATTTATGGGCAGTAGAAATCAACGCTTCATAGACGTACAGAAGTCTTTAAAAGAGGGTTGTGCGGTGGCTATAGAGCCTTATTGATTTTTACTATTTGGAAAATGAAAAAACGCTGAGTGAAAAACAATTTCACTCAGCGTTTTTATGTGACAATTATTTATTTGTTAGGCTCTATTACCTCAACATCTTTTGGGTCGAGAGTTTCTGTATTATCAGCCTCGGCAGCTCTCTTTACTGCTTCTTCCTGTGACTTTTTCAAAGCTTCCTGTATGTCCTCGCCAAGAAAATCAGGGAGTGACATTCCTGCTTGCTTGAACAGATCGTTCAGCGGAGGAACTGACTGCATAAGTCCGCTTAGAAAGTTTGCTGTCGAGCCTTTTCCGTCTGCACCTGCGCCTGTATCCCACACGGTTATCTTGTCTATCTTAATGTTCTTGATAGCTTCTACCTGAATAGAGATAAGCTCTTCAAGCTTGTCAGCAACTATGAGTTTGACTGCTGCATTAGCGTCTCCGCCTGCTGCTTCAACAAGCTTTCTCATACCCTCTGCCTGCTTTGTGAGTATTTCCTGATTACCCTTTGCTTCAGCTTCCATTTTTGCAAAGATAGCATCGGCCTCACCCTTTGCTTTACGTCTTACTACCTCAGCCTGTGCTTCAGCTTCGATCTCGGCCTGCTGCTTTGAGATCTGAGCCTTTACGATAACATCGGCGGTCTGTGTAGCCTTTTCAAGTTCGGCTCTCGTCTGCTCGGCGGATTGCTGAGCTATGTAAGCTTCCTGCTTTGCCTTTGCTGCCTGAACAGCTTCAGCGGCTGTAGCCTGTCTGAGAGCTTCCGCTTCACGCTCACGTCTGAGGGCTTCTGACTGTGCAACCTCTATCTTGGCCTGGTTCTCACCGTCGATAGCAGAAGCGTTTGCAGCAGCAACTTGGATACGCTGGTCTTTCTGAGCGTTTGCCTGACCGATCTCACCGTCTCTGTGTTTTTCGGCAACTGACTTCTTAGCGTCATTGATAGCCTTTGCAGCAGCTTCTTTACCGAGAGCTTCCAGATATCCAGACTCATCTGTAATATCCGTTACGTTTACGTTGATAAGCTTAAGACCTATCTTTTTAAGCTCTATCTCAACATTGTTTGATACCGCGAGCAGAAATTTATCTCTGTCCGAGTTTATTTCCTCGATATCCATTGTTGCGATAATAAGTCTCAACTGACCGAATATGATATCCTTTGCAAGCTCCTGTATCTCAATGAGTTTAAGACCGAGAAGTCTTTCAGCAGCGTTCTGCATAACGCCTGGTTCTGTCGAGATACCAACAGTAAATCTTGACGGAACATCAATTCTGATGTTCTGCTTTGAAAGAGCGTTTTTTAGATCCACATTTATGGATATAGGAGTAAGATCCATATACTCATAAGATTGGATTATTGGCACGATAAATGCCGCACCGCCGTGGATACATCTTGCGCTTCTTGCTTGACCATTCTTGTCTGTTCCTACTTTACCATAGATAACAAGCACCTTATCAGACGGACATTTTCTGTAGCGTGACAGTATCGCCATAATTGCCGCAAAAAGCACAACGACTATCACGCAGATGATGATTACTGGTTCCATAATTTTTCCTCCCACACAAATAATATTATAATAACCTCAAGACGGGTCATTTCACAGAATCGTTATATTTAGAACCCCTTTGTTCTATCAATTCTTTTATTTTTCTATTACGACAGTATCTCCTTGCAAATCAATAATACGGACCTGAGTTCCTGTCTTTATAAGCTCATCGCCATTGTTTATTGCAGTGACTTCTCTTAGCTGTCCGTTTATCATAACATTCACTTTACCAAGCCCATGGTCTTTAGGTGGGCAGGGGATATAAACAGTAGCAGTTTCTCCTATAGCATTTTTATAATCAGCCGTACCGTTTTCAGCAAGTCTTACAGAAAGTTGAACTATCTTTGCTACAAGAAGCATGGTCGCCAGACCCAGAACAAAGCCGATAACTGTAGACAGTACTGGATAAACACCTGAGCTTACAAGAACGATAGATGACCAGCTAAACACAGTGAAAAAAGCAACTATGGTCTGAAGCGTGAACATTCTCATAGAAGCAAAATCCGCAGGGTTTCCGCCGTCTACGTTGTGGTCACAGCCGATATCATGTGTACAGTGACCAATATCCACATCTCCGTGACCGCTGATGTTGGTATCAACATCAAGATCAAGACCTGACGTGTCGCTGAAATCGTGACCGCTTCCACCATCATGAAAACCGAACATAGAAAGCAAAGTCTGCACAAGCAGTATAAGCGTTGACGGAAACGCTATACAATACAGCACTTTAAGTAAAAGCGACAAACCGTCCCACCATTCATTCATATAGCTTACACCTCCAATGTAAATATTATTTACGTTTATTATATACTCATTTATCTTATTTGTCAATAGATTTTCGACAATAATTAAAATTATTTTTAGATATGGCTTAGCATAAAAAATTGTAAATTTTTCGTTAAACACTTGAAATCTGTTTTACTATCTGCTATCATATAAGTAAATGAAATTTACAGTAAATAAAGTGAGGCGATATAATGGAGAAAAATACTCTCGGCAAGAGGATAAAAGAGGCAAGGCTTGCAAAGAAAATGACTCAAAGCGAGGTAGTAGGTGATTTTATAACCCGCAATATGCTTAGTCAGATAGAGAGCGGCTCAGCAACGCCGTCGGTAAAGACCCTTGAATATCTCTGCAAGGTGTTGGAGATAGAGCCCAATACCCTTCTGCCTGATGAAAACGACTCCAAAAACGCCCCTGACGCAGAGGGCTATATCAGTATACGGACAGAATTTATAAACAAGAACTATAAGGCTGTTATAGAGTATGACGCTGATGACGAATTTTCAGATGAGATATGTGCGCTTAAGGCGAAAGCTTGCCTTATGGAGGCTAGGGAGTATTCAGGCTCTGACAGTGCCACGGATCTTCAAAAGGCGATAGACCTTGCCAAGCAGGCTTCTGAACTTTCAAAGCGTGGTATTTTTGCAGATGAAAGCGTTAAAAACAAGGCTGACGAGCTTTTGAAAGCTAACGCTAAGCGTCTTAGCGACTATTACAGAAGTCTTTTGTAGGGTACAGTCATGGAATTTGTTATCATAGCCATGGTTGTTCTTGTGCTTGCCTTGTGTCTTGGCGCAGATTTTGTTATAGTTCCTATAATGTTCATTGTTTTTCTTGTTGTCCTGCTACTGGTTATTTTTAGTTTCTTTGTATACTCTGCTGTAAAACTTACTGGAACGAAAAGCGTGAAAGGAAAGTTTGTGCGTTTCGGCAGGGCAGAGGGCAAGAAATTTGATACAGCGTTTTACAAGGTTAGTGATAGTGAGTATCCAAACGTATTCCCATATGAGGTAGTAATGCGCTCAAAGATATACATACCCGATAAGGTCTGTAGGCTCAGATATGACGGCAAAAGAAATGAAGTTTTTGACCTGAATGCAGTTTGCTGTGTGATATTTGGACTTGTTCTTAGCAGCGTATCGGCGGTGATGATGATACTTTTTCTACTAACAGTGATAGGCTTGAATTGAATGATTTTAGGCAGTAGGTTAGCTTGCTGCCTTTTTTGTGCATTTAAAATGGCAATAGTGGGTGATTTAAAATAAAATGTTGACTTGTAGGCTTTTTAATGGTATAATATAAAAAATATGTGGAAAGGATCATATATGATGAGAGTTGAGCTTATTACCCATACACCTGAGCCTGAAAAGGTGGTTGCTACTGCTGCAAAACTTTGCTATTCAAGCAGTGATATCGCCTCGCTTAGAGAGGGTCTTACGGAAGAAAAAACAAAGAGCTTTATTGAAAGGCTCGTGTCTATTGGTCACGAAAGCCCTATGGAACACGTTTCTTTTACTTTTGGCATAGAGGGGATATCCCGTGCCTGCTCTCATCAGTTGGTAAGACACAGAATTGCGTCTTACTCTCAAAAAAGCCAGCGTTATGTAAATGAAAGCGGCTTTGAGTTTATCACGCCACCATCAATAGAGGCTGTGCCAGAAGCAAAGGCTGAATTTGACAAGCAAATGGATCAGCTACTTGAGTGTTATAATAAGATTGCCGACATACTTACAAATACACATGAAAAGGCGTTTTTAGAGCAGGGTATGTCTGAAAAGGACGCACTTAACAAGGCTAAGAAAAAAGCCTATGAGGACGCAAGATTTGTTCTTCCAAACGCTTGTGAAACAAAGATAGTTGTGACAATGAACGTCAGAACACTGTTTAATTTCTTCCAGCATAGATGCTGTAACAGAGCACAATGGGAGATAAAGGCTGTGGCTGATGAAATGCTCAGACTTTGCAAGCAGGCCGCTCCTGAGCTTTTCAAGAACGCAGGTCCGTCATGTGTAATGAAAGGCAAGTGTCCGGAGGGCGCAATGAGCTGCGGAAAAATGGCTGAAGTAAAGAAAATTTACGGAGAAATGAATAATGTTGAATAGATCTGGACTTGTAGTTCTTGAGGGACTTGATGGAAGTGGAAAATCAACTCAGTTTGAAAGGCTTTCAGCTTATTTCAGTGAAAACGGTATAAAGTATAAGGCTATTAGCTTTCCTGATTATGATAATCCCTCGTCTGCTCTTGTAAAAATGTATCTGAACGGTGAGATAGGCAAAACTCCTGCTGACGTGAATGCCTATGCGGCGTCAAGCTTTTATGCTGTTGACAGATACGCTTGCTACAAGCAATTTTGGGAGCATGACTATAAAGAGGGAAGTCTTGTACTTGCAGCGAGATATGTTACGTCAAACTGCATTTATCAGATGACAAAACTGCCGAAAGAGCAATGGGAAGATTTTATAGGCTGGCTTGAAGATTACGAGTATGACAAGCTTGGGCTTCCAAGACCTGACAAGGTGATATTCTTGGATATGCCAATAGAGATATCTCAAAAGCTGATGTCGGGAAGATACGGCGGAGATGAAAGCAAAAAGGATATCCATGAAGCAAATGTGGAGTATCTGAAAAAATGCCGTGAAGCCGCTTTGTTTACCGCTGAGAAACAGGGTTGGGATATTATTCCTTGCAGCGATGGCATCAAGCCTTATACAAAAGATAAGATTTTCGGAGATGTTCTGGGGTTAATCAATAGAAAGTAATGTGTGTTTAATGTTTGATTTCAGAAAAATATGTTTTGAGGATAAAGAATGGATAACCAAGTGTCTTGCAGTATCAGATTTCAGAGGAGCAGAATATTGCTTTGCAAATAATATGGCGTGGCAAAGACTTAATGACACTGTAATAACACATCATGGTGATTTTTATATAAGCTGTTCCTATGAGGACGGTCAGCCGTATTTTACATTTCCTGCGGGCGTTAAAATAGACGTTGAGGGCAAAGAAAAATATATCAGGCTTTTTGATGAGCTTAAAGAATATGTTTCCTCCCAGGGAAAGCCGCTTATCGTATCTTCTGTAACAGATGATAACCTAAGCTGGATAAAAGAATATTATGGTGATAAAATCATCTGCGAGTATGATAGGGATAGTTCAGACTATATTTACAATGCTTCCGACCTTATCGAGCTTAAAGGCAAAAAGTATCACGGCAAGCGTAACCATATAAAGCGTTTCATGGACGAGCCTTGGGAATACAGAGAGCTTACTGATAAGGAAATAGACAGCTGTATTGAATTTTCGGCTGAGTTTTATAATAAGAATGACAACGCTAACGATCCTTCGGCGGTGGTTGAGCAATATGCTATTGATCTTTTTCTTACGAATATGGATAGGCTCGGACTTAAAGGCGCTGTGCTTTACAGAAATGATAAAATGACAGGCTTTACGGTTGGTGAACAAATAAATTCGGATACCTTTGTGGTGCATATAGAAAAAGCACTCGCTGACGTTCAAGGTGCATATCCTATGCTGTGTAGTCAGTTTGCGACGCATAACGCAAAGGGTCTCAGCTTCATCAACAGGGAAGAGGATCTAGGAATAGAGGGTCTTAGAAAGTCAAAACTTTCTTATAATCCTGCTTTTCTTTTGAATAAAAATGTAATTACTTTCAGATGATCGAAAGGAGTCATTTGTTATGGTTTATGTATTTCTTGCCAATGGTTTTGAGGAAATGGAGGCTCTTGCCCCTGTGGATCTGCTCAGACGAGCAGGCGTTGAAGTTTTTACTGTAGGTGTAGGCTCTGATATGATAGTCAGCTCACACAACATTCCTGTCAAGACCGATACAACAGTGGATAAGATAGTTCTTAATGACGAGCTCGAAATGATAGTTCTCCCAGGTGGTATGCCGGGTACTTTAAATCTTGAAGCAAGCCCTGATGTGCTTGGTGCAGTTGATTACTGTGCTGATAATAACAGATACATTGCCGCGATATGTGCCGCTCCGTCCATAATCGGTCATAAGGGTCTTCTTGACGGCAGATATGCAACTTGTTTTCCAGGCTATGAGAAAGATCTTAAAGGTGCGATACATTCTGCCAGACTTGTGGCTGTTGACGGTAAGTTCATCACTGCAAAGGGCGCAGGCTGCAGCATGAAGTTTGCACTCAAGCTTGTAGAGCTTCTTGTTTCAAAAGAAAAGGCAGAAGCCCTTGAATCAGGTATGCAGAGCAAATGACAGATAAAAAAGCTTTAAGAAAGCATTTCAAAGAGGTACGTCTTAGTATGTCTGCGGAAGAAAGAAAACAGGCAGATGTGGCTGTTCAGCAAGCTTTCCTTGACAGCGAGGAGTATAAAAGCTGTACAACTGTGCTTGCATATGTTTCCTCTGATATTGAAGTGTCTACGGCGGAGATAGTAAGAAAGGCGCTAAAGAGCAAGATAGTGCTATGCCCGAGATGTGAAAAAAGCGGCAATATTATGTATTTTTACAGAATAAACAGCACCCATGATCTCAAAGAGGGTAGGTTTGGCATTTTTGAGCCTGATGAAAGTTGTGAGAAATACTGCGTTTTTGACAATGCATTGTGTATCGTGCCTGCGCTTTCGTATGATAAAGACGGATACAGGCTTGGCTTTGGTATGGGCTTTTATGACAGATTTTTGGCTGATTATAATGGCATAAAGCTAGGTTTATGTTATGATAACTGTATGTCAGAAAGCTTTTGTCATGACGGCTATGATATCTCTGTAGATAAAGTATTTACTGATAAGAATATATATACTATAAACACAAAGGAAAGGAAGTAAATAATGGACGATCTGAATTTTAATGTTGACGATATAATAAATGATGTCAACGCCAAGATAAAGTCTGCCGAGAAAAATGAAGCGGACGAAGAAAGCGTTGAAGCAGAGCCTATCGCTGACACTGAGAACAGTTCCGAAGCCTGTGAACAGGCAGATAATACTGACGAGAAACCACAGGAAACTCCAGAAGCGACCGATGACAAGCCTGAACCTATCCTAGCTTTTCACGAAGACAAGTCAGAGGAAGACAAAAGCGAGGAAGACGAGGATAAAGAGCCTGAGAAGCCCGAAGAGCAAGAAAAAAAGTCAAAAAGCGGCAAAAAGAAAAAGAAAAAAAGAAAAAAAAGCAAGGTGAATAATTCTGTGTTTGGCGGAATTATACTTGTTATAGTAATTCTTACAGTCTCTTTAGTGCTTGCAGTGGGCGGCATTTCTATTGGCATGGAGTATTATGGTATCGGAAAAACTGACGAGGATATCAGATTTAATATCCCTGCAGGCTCAACAAACAGTGAGATAGCTGATATACTTGTAAATGAGGGAGTTATAAAGAACAAAAAGCTGTTTATGCTTGCTTTGAAATTTGAAAAGCCCGCAGCTATATATCCTGGTGATATCACACTTCAGCCATCAAGCGGATATTCTGAAATAATCGAAAAACTTTCACAAATGAGAGAGTCATACAAGACTGTAAGCATTACATTCACAGAGGGAGAAAATCTTCTTGACATAGCTAAAAAACTTGAAGATAATGAGGTCTGCACTGCTGACGACTTCCTGTTTGAATTCAATAAAAATCAAGGCTTTGACTTTGAAAATGATGTTGATAATAACGGCGATATGTTCTATCGCATGGAAGGTTATTTCTATCCTGATACATATGAGTTTTATGTGAATGACAGCGCAGGAAACGTTACCAAGAAGCTGAGAGAGCAGTTTGAAAAGAAATACGAAACCGTCAAAGCTAAGATCAAAAATTCCGGTATGTCACTTAACGAAGTTATGACCCTTGCTTCTATCGTTCAGCTTGAAGCCGCTTCTGAGGACGAAATGCCAAAGGTAGCTTCGGTATTCCTGAACAGACTTGATGACCCTGACACCTATCCTATGCTCCAGTCTGATACAACAACAAATTATATTAAGAATGTTATAAAGACCGAGGCTGACAACACAGCTTCTATCGAGCATTATACCGAGTGTTATGATACCTATAAGTGCAAGGGCTTGCCGGCAGGACCAATATGCAACCCTGGTATGGCTGCAATAAACGCTGTTCTTGAGCCTAAGAAGACTGATTACTATTACTTCTGTAATAATCTTAAGACGGGCGAAACATTCTATGCAAAGACACTTGACGAGCATGAGGAAAATCTTGTTAAGGCTGGACTTGCAAAGAAAAAGTAATAAAGGATTGAAATTTTAATGACTGAAAATAATTTGCTTGAAGTTCTTGCTCCTGTGGGAGATATGGAACGTCTGTATGCGGCGCTGGATTTTGGTGCTGATGCAGTTTATCTTGGAGGTACGGCTTTCGGAATGAGAGCCGCCTCTGCAAGCTTTGACGCTGAGCTTCTGAAAAAAGCCTGTGACGAGGCTCACAGCAGGGGTAAGCGTGTGTATCTGACCTGCAATACGCTTCCTCATAATGACGAGATAGTGCATTTAGAGCAGTTTGTGAATGACGCTCTTGCGGCAGGCGTTGACGCTATGATAGCCAACGATATCGGTGTTTTCTCACTGATAAAAAAATATGCACCTGATATGGAGATCCATGTTTCCACACAGGCTGGTATAGTAAATTATGTTACTGCAAATGAATTTTATAACATGGGTGCTAAGAGGGTAGTGCTTGCAAGAGAGCTTTCTCTCGAGGAGATCGCCGAAATAAGAGCAAAGACCCCTAAAGATCTTGAAATTGAGTGCTTTGTACATGGTGCAATGTGCGTAAGTTTTTCAGGCAGATGTTTGCTTTCCCAGTACCTTGTAAACCGTGACGCAAATCGTGGCGAGTGTGCACAGCCTTGTCGCTGGGGATATCACCTTATGGAAGAAAAGCGCACCAATGAGTTTTATCCTGTTTTTGAGGACGAAAAAGGAACTTATATCCTCAACGCCAAGGATATGTGTATGCTCAACCACATTGATAAGCTTGCAGAGGCAGGCGTGAACAGCTTTAAGATCGAGGGCAGGGCTAAATCTTCGTATTATGTGTCCGTTATCACAAATGCCTACAGAAAGGCTATGGATATCTATAAGTCTGATCCGGAGCATTTTGAGTTGCCACAGTGGCTTAAGGACGAAGTTTTCAAGGTAAGCCACAGAGCATACTGTACAGGATTTTTCTTTGGTCACCCAAAGGAGAGCCAGTATTACGAAAACGGCGGGTATATTCGTGAATATGATGTTGTAGCTGTGGTTGACGGTTGTAGCGGTGGAAGAATATACTGTACTCAAAAAAACAAATTCAACAAGGGCGACGAGATTGAAGTGCTTTCACCTGTTGGTAGCCCTGTGAAGTTCACCGTGGAGGAAATGTTTGATGAATACGACAACTCTATAGATACTGCAAATCATGCAGCTATGAAGATGTCGATAAGATCAGATCTGACGTTCCCAGAACATTCTATAATTCGTATGAAAAAATAGCAAAAAAGCCATGTGATTTTCCTCACATGGCTTTTTGTTTACTTCTTTTTCTTTTCAATTTCTTCAGACAATGGATTCGACTCCATGGCCTTTTTGATGTTTTCATCAGATAAATGTGTGTATATCTCAGTGGTCGCAATGCTTTTGTGACCAAGTATATCTTTCAGTACAAGAGTATCTACACCGCCGTGTTGGTACATTAGGGTTGCGGCTGTATGTCTGAGCTTGTGGGTGGTAATACCCAAATTGCTAAGTCCTGCACGCTTGAGCTGTTCATCTACTATTTGTTGAACACGTCGCTTGTTTATCCTTGTTTTGTTAGCTGACAAAAAAATGGCAGTTTGTTCCACATGGGGGCGGGTAGTGTCAATATACTCATCAAGTGCAGAAACACAAGCGTCGTTAAGATAAATAATGCGCTCCTTGCGGCCTTTGCCGAGAACACGCAGAGTTCTGTTATCTCGGCTGTAATCGCTTAAATTCAAGCCCACAAGCTCGCTCAGACGCATACCGCAGTTAAGGAACAGAGTAATGATACAATAATCACGCACCTGATTTTTAGAGTCGATATTACGCAGAAGCTCAAGACTTTGTTCAAGGGACAGATATTTAGGCAAGGCTTGATTTATATGTGGCAATTCAAGATCATCAAGCGGATTGTTTGAAATAATCTTGGCTTTTTGACAAAGATAAACATAGAATTGTTTCAAAGCTGAACATTTTCTTGCACGGGTTTTTGTGGAATTATTGCGCTCATCTTTGAGATACTTTAAATAAACATAAGCATCGTTTAGTGAAAAGCATTCGAGCCATTCTATTGGCGTTTCTTTTATTTTTATTTTATTGAAAGGCGTTTCGGCTGGAACTGCATGGTGCTTGATATTAAGATATCGCAGAAATGTTCGGATATCAATAAAATAAGCTTCTTCAGTGCGGTCAGAACGGTCTTTGACAACCTTCATGTTAGTTAGAAAATCGTCAAGATAATATGGGCAATCATCTACATATGCTTGTTTCATTTATATCTATTCTCCTTATTTATCGCTTCTCTAAGTTTCACTAAATTTTTATTTAGTGAAACTTTCCGTGCCCACTGCGAGAGGGGCTGTTTGTGGTGCTCTCGTCCGTTTTGTTCTGTTATCCGTTGAACACTAATTCAAGTATACACTGTCTTTTGCGTGCTGTCAAGCTATGCTACATTTGCGGTAATCCCTTGACAACAATTGAGGGACAGTTTATAATAAAAAAAGTATACAATTATATCAATTTATATATTTGCAAAGTTGAAGGAGAAATAATTAATGTGTGTTGTTATTCCTGATTGCACTTCTTGCAAGAATTTTAAAGGTAAAAATAAGAATGGATTATTCTACTGTAGTGCCTTTCCACAAGGAATTCCTAAAAAATATTTTTGGGGAAATATACCTGTGAGAAATATATCAGAATGTGCAAATAAAATCAGGTTTGAAGAAATTGATGATTAGTATAGAAAACAATTATTTTATAAATTTCCTCCAAACAGTTGATTTTACAGCGAAAATATGATAAAATTATAGTAGTATATTTTATGAAAGGAACGATAGTTAATGAACGACAAGAAACCTATGGTCATGAGAATACTCGTTCTCGCTTTGGTTGCCGCACTTATACTCGGTCTGATCGTCGGAACTGTCATTAGTGCTGTATAATGGTGCATATCGGAAATAGCTGGGACGATATTCTGGCTGATGAGTTTAAAAAGGAATATTATTTGAAACTCCGTGAATTTTTGAAATACGAATATTCACACTTCACTGTTTATCCTGATATGCATGATATCTTCAATTCATTGAAGTACACGCCTTATGAAAACGTCAAGGCTGTTATCATTGGACAGGATCCTTACCATGGTCCGGGACAGGCTCATGGTCTTTGTTTTTCCGTTAAAGCTGGTGTTAATCCACCACCGTCTTTGCAGAATATTTTTAAAGAACTTAATGCTGATCTTGGTATCTCTATCCCTAATAACGGCGAGCTTACCGATTGGGCTAAACAGGGCGTGCTGATGATGAACACTGTTCTTACTGTTCGTCAGGGTCAGCCTAATTCTCATAAGGGTAAAGGTTGGGAGCAGCTTACTGACGCTGTAATAAAAAAGCTTAATGAGCGTAATGTGCCTACTGCGTTTATCCTTTGGGGTGGCAATGCTAAGGCTAAGGCACCGCTTATAACGAACCCTATTCATGCAGTATTCAAGGCAGCTCATCCATCTCCATTGTCTGCGTATAACGGTTTTTTCGGGTGCAGGCATTTTTCTAAGGTTAACGATTTCCTTGTAAGCAACAATATTCAACCAATAGATTGGACAATAAGCAATAAGTAAAAAAATAACCTCGGTTTGTATCACTACAGGCCGAGGTTTTATTTTTATAGTTTTTTGATATGCTGTATAAGCAACGCTACTCCCATTACAATGAGGTTGTAGACGATAACTAGCGTTGGAGTAAGCTGAACAAATGAACCTGCCAGCATCATTATAAGGGCTATGAGCGCCGCAAGTATCGTTGCACCATACATCACTGACGCACCAAGCTCTGCGGTAAATTTGAGCCTTTTTGCGCCTATCACAAGCATTGCAAATGACGGAAAATGTCCGCTGCAAAGCATTGATGAAGCCTGACGTGGAACGTACTCGGTTTCGCTTTCGTAATCCTTGTGATATCTGAAGCTGAGAAGCTTAACGCTGTCGCTTTCAATATCAAAGAGATCAGAGAGAAAACGCTGTGAAAGGAAGCCGTCAACTGTTCTTATTACTGTTGTGATACCTTCAAGTTCAAGCTCCTGAAGCCAACGTGTAACGGACAGATTAGGCGATACCTGAATAACGAACATTGCTGCTGTTATTCCAGAAATAGAAAGATATACAGCAACATTACCATTTGTATACTCCTTCTCTTTTGCTTCTGACGGCAGACCGTCAATAGAGTGGTTTTCCATAAGCTCTCTTGTACCAAGAAGTACACGTTTGTTTTCTATCCAGCCCGAAAGTCCAAGACCGTCCTCATAAATGTAGCTTTCAACAGGATAAAGCAACTCAGTCTTGCCTCTGAGCATTTTGTAGAATGTAGACTTAAGAACACTTCCCGATTGACAGCTAAGGCTTGCAGCCATTAAAATGCAGTCTTCAATAGAAATAGCTGAGAGAAGCTTAAGGTTTGCAAGCTCAATGCTTCCTTTAGGGAAAAGCTGTTCAGCGTCAACAAGAAGTGAATTTGTGTCAGCAAATTCATCAACAGAAGAATATCCCAGCATTACCGCTGAATACTGCAAATACTTCTTTGTAGCTCTTGCCAGAGGTACATTTACTATAAGCATTACCGCAAACGAAGAACACATGGTAACAGTGCCTGAGAAAGCCGCAAGTGCTATAAACAAACGTTCCTTCATGTTTGACGCACCTTTATCAAATATAAGTGACAAAAGCGCTATAACAACGCCTGCAATGAGGATATAAGGGCTTATTTTCTTTGAATACTCATCTGAGATATCAGAAGTGTAGCTGTTCTTCATAAAATCGTCCACAAACTCGGTTTTGCGCATAGCTGCTATCTTTGGCTCTGCAACAGCACCTCTTGTGAAGTTTTCTGCTATTTCCTCATCTTCAACGGATGTAACTGCATATCTCTCAAAATCTCCTGCAACGTACCTAAAATTACGCTCAGTACGTTTTACCACCATAAGTTTTCCAAGAGTATTGAATATCAGACCCACGATTGCAACGGATATGTAAACATGGTAAACACTATCACGAATAGACTCAGGGTCAAATAGATTTATTATTCCTGCAATGACTGTAATAAAAATACCTATTGCTGCTATTGTATCATTATCTGCCTCTTTTTTAAATAGGCTTTTCATTCCTGCAAGAAGCACGTTATAGCACACCGCTATAGAAATAAGACCCAAAATAGTGTTTGCAAACAGATATGCCGCAGGTGTTATCGTTCTGTCAAATGTCTTTATAAGAGGTAGTTCCAGGTCATTGGCAACCGTGATGAATGTGCTGAAAATGCCTGTGAACAGAAGCACACAAAGCCTTAGAACAAGGTTGCTCTTCACATGACGGATAGAGCCAAAGACCTTTTCGGCGTCATCAAACTTCTTAAACTCCGTCTGCCCTGCCTTGTCTTTATCGTTTGTATCATCACTGTCAGGCTCGCTTTCCTGCTCGTCAGTTTTAAGAACAAAGCTGTCAACTTTCTTCTTTCTGTGCTGTGACAATATAGAGGATTTTTCCTCATAGGTGGCGTCATCAGGGATAAGTGCCTTGTCAAACTCCTCTGTTTTCGGGATTATTTTTCCCGTCAGTCCCATTTTGATATCTTTAAGGCTTGCCCTGTTCACAGGCGGAATGCTCTGCTTTGCAGCCTTGCCTTTTTTATGTTTGGTGAGATTATTTATAAGTGCAGCATTTTCCTCGTTACGTTTTTTCTCATTTGTATGATCTGATGCCAATTCATCATCAAAATCTGTTGCTTTTATTGGATCATAGCCGTCACTATCTATATCGCTGGTATCATTATCTTTTTCAATACTCTCATCAATATTAGTATCTTCATTTAAAATTTCATCGTTTTCCTGTGACTCGTCAGTCTTTAAATCGTTTTCAACTTTTTCGCTGTATTCTGAAATTATATCGTCTATTGAGAATTTATCAGCCAAAGCTTTAACCTCCCTGTTCCTTATAGATTTCTCTGTCTTACGGCTTCATACATAAAAATGCCCGCCGCAACGGAAGCATTCAAAGAATTGACTTTGCCTGCCATAGGCAAACTAAGCAAAAAGTCACATTTATCTTTTATTAAACGTCCCATGCCAAAGCCCTCAGAGCCGACTATCAGCCCTATAGGACCAGTTAGCTTAACTTCAGTATAGCTCTGACCCTCGCCGTCAGTTCCGTATATCCACACACCGTTTTCTTTAAGCATATCAATAGTTGCTGCAAGATTTGAAACTCTTGCAACAGGCAACCAGCTTGCTGCACCTGCGGACGTTTTGAAAACAGTTGCGTTCAATGATGCACTTCTTCTCTTTGGAATGATAACGCCGTGAGCACCTGCCGCCTCAGCCGTTCTGATTATTGCACCGAGATTATGCGGATCTTCTATCTCATCGCAAATGATAATGAAAGGATCCTCTCCCTTTTCATTTGCGATGCTGAGAATATCCTCCGGAGACACATACTCCGCACACGCACCCATAGCAATAACACCCTGATGTGAAGCTCCCCTGCTCATATTGTTGAGTTTTGTTTCGGTAACACGCTTGACATTTATGCCTTTTTCCTTTGCAAGTCTACAAATAAGTGTTATAGAGCCTTTAGCCTCAGGGTTAATATAGATAGTGTCGATCAGCTTATTTGCTTTTAAAGCCTCAATAACAGGGTTTCTGCCAATTATAAGCTGCAGTTCATTTTCTTCGTCTAAATTATTATTTTTATCTTGATAATTACTCATTGAATTTTCCTTTTCAAAAAAATATACTACTCGTAATTATACCACAAAAAAAACATAATGCCAATAGTAAACAGGCTTTTTATATAGACTTTCGACGATTTACACAAATTTTATCAATGATATTTATGCTTATCACATACACAATGCGATAAGCAGCAGAACAAGCATTGCCACACCTATTATAGTTGATATCACAGCCGCAAAGTTTAATTTTCTGTTTGTCGAAAACATTTTGTCCCCCGTTATCGCACTTGCGATATCAACAGCATTTTTTCTTAAAATATCAGGGTGTAGATGATTTTTATTTGCGTTTACAAATAATAGAATCTTATCAAAACATTCATTTTCTGTACACTTTATTTCGATGATTTGTTTATTAATTCCTTTGAGCATGACGGTCAACTCCTCTGAATACCAATTACTTGATTATATTACTGATTGTTGGCATTTAAAAAGTGCAATATTCAACATTTCAACGCAAAAATGTTGAATATGAAAAGTTTTCAACATTCGTAGGGGCATTTTCTGTTGAAAACCATGTTGAAAACGTTGAAAACTCATGGTTTTATCGGTATTTGCAGGCTGTTGAAAACTTCATATTATAACGAAAATCGACCATTTAAGCGAAAAAACGCTAACTTTTGGGAACAAATACACACGAGAATGTTACGAATATATTAACATACAAACTTGTCTGCTGAAGGTTATTTGTCAGCAGTGGAATGACCGCACTTTACATAATTTTTGAATTTGTTTGAGATTAAATTTACAATGCTAGATCCAAAGTACAAAAAAATGACCCGATCAAAGAACAATGACCTATTAAATGATATAAGCTGATCTTCTGTACATATAATTGTACTTTTACAATCTTCTGCATAAAATCTAAGCTGTAACCATTGTAACGAAAAGTAACGAAAATTTCTTATCTTGTGGTAAGAAATTTTATAGCACGCTCTATGGAGTCTTTTGAGTTTCCCCAATCGGCATTTGCTCCCGTGTTACGGTAGTCATACATCTTGCAGTAGTGTGATACGTCCGCTTCAAGAGTGTCAAGATATTTGCTTGTCAGCTCGCCGCAAGCATCAATAAACTGCTTCTGATATTTCTTATCCATTTTTTCAGTGCACATAGACACTAAAAGGTCATAGTGCGGCAGACAAAGCATTTCCTGCTGAGCAAAAAGATCTCTGAAATCACGCTGTTGAACATACATCTCAAACAGCGTAACGAGTATCCTTGACATTCCCCAATCCACCTTGCTGCATACAAAACATTCGTTATTTACTGCGCTGACTTTCTTTTGCTTTGCTGTCTTGCCCTCGAACATTTTCTTTCGTGTGAAAATATGCTTTTGCATATCCTGCAAATGTGATTGAAGCATAAGCGCAAGTGACAGTCTATTTTTGCAGGCTCTCATCTGTTCAAAATGTGTTTTGCAGAAACCGAGCTTATTGGTCTCCATACGCACGTCTGGCTCCATCATAGCCGCTCCCATTATGTACTCAACAGTTCTCTGCTCCAACGTATCACGCAGGCGGCATATTGGACAGCCGCATTTCGGCTCAAATATATCTGTGACAGGTATTGTCAGAATGCTTTCTCTCATATGATCTATCCTTTCTTAGATATGTTTATTTTATCCGCTTGAAAAATACTAATATTTATAGTATAATATTTTTTGTAGAATTTTGCAAGTAGATTCGATGATTTTATAATAAATAGGAGCTGAATTTTATGGATTATACACAAAGCGGCAGTGACATTTTGCTGAAACAGTCTGATTTTGGACTAGATGATACACTTGATTGTGGACAGGCTTTTCGCTGGGAGAAGATAGATAAAAAAACTTACAGCGGAGCTTTCCTTAACAACAAACTTACTATAAGTGAGGAACCCGAAAATGGCGTGTTTAGGCTTCATGACACTACTGTGCAGAACTTTGAAAACATTTGGATCGATTATTTTGACCTGAATACTGATTACGGGGAGCTTAAACGCCGCTTCTCTGAGAACGAAACTCTGTCAAAAGCCTGCTCATTTGCAGGCGGCATAAGAATACTCAGGCAGGACAGTTGGGAGGCGTTATCTTCCTTTATAATAAGTCAGAACAACAATATCCCAAGGATAAAGGGCATTATAGGACGTTTGTGTGAGCATTATAGCGGCTACCCTTCTGCCGAAGATATGGCAGATGAAACTATAGACAGCCTTGCGTATCTGCGTTCAGGGTTCAGAGCAAAATATCTTGTTGACGCCATTGAAAAGGTTTTGAGCGGTGAGATAGACTACCAAAAGATAAAAGAAATGCCCCTTGACGATGCACGAAACGAGCTTATGAAGATCAAGGGTGTTGGTCCGAAAGTTGCTGATTGTACACTGCTTTTCGGCTTTTACAAAACGGACGCTTTCCCAAAAGACGTGTGGGTGAAGCGAGTGCTTGCACAGTGGTATCCGAACGGACTTCCCTCTTGTGTGAAGGGTGTTGAGGGCATTGCACAGCAATATCTATTCCACTACATAAGAAATACCCAGAAATAACAAAAGACCCGATCGTAGAGTTTTCCACGGTCGGGTCTGATATTTTATTACATAGACTCTGGGCAAGTTATCTTGAGCATATCAAGAATATTCTTTATTACCTGCTTAACTGCAAGTGAAAGTGAAAGTCTTGCCTGCATAACTCTCTCGTCTTCTCCCATGATACGGCAGTTGTTATAGAATTTGTGATACATTGTAGCAAGGTCTATAACATACTTTGTTACCTTAGCTGGGTCATAAGCCTTTGCAGCCTCGTTTATAACGTTCGGCAGAGTAGCAAGGTGTTTTATCATCTCCTGCTCCTCAGGCGCTGTGAGGACGCTGAGAGCCGCCTTGTCGAGGCTCTTAACTTCAATGCCTTCTTCGTTCATCTTTTTAAGGACAGAACAAATTCTTGCGTGTGCATACTGTACATAGTAAACTGGATTCTGGCTTGTCTGAGATACAGCAAGGTCAAGGTCAAAATCGAAGTGAGAGTTTGGCTCACGGAGATTGAAGAAAAATCTTGCTGCGTCTATCGGTATTTCGTCAAGAAGAGTTGACAGAGTGATAGCTTTGCCTGAACGCTTGGAAAGCTTATACTTTTCACCGTTACGGACAAGGTTTACCATTTGCATGATAACAATGTCAAGTCTGTCAGCGTCAACGCCAAGTGCTGTCATAGAAGCTTTAATACGAGCTATATATCCGTGGTGGTCCGCACCGAAAATATCTACAGCCTTATCGAATTTTCTTACTGCAAGCTTGTTGTAGTGATATGCGATATCAGGCACAAGATATGTTGGCACACCGTTTTCACGAACGAGAACTCTATCCTTTTCGTCACCGAACTCTGTTGTTTTAAACCAAAGGGCACCGTCTTTTTCATAGGTATAACCGCTTGCTTTGAGCTGTTCGATAACTCTCTGAACTGAGCCGTCCTTATGAAGTGTGCTCTCGTTGAACCACTTGTCATACTGTATTCTATATTTGCCAAGGTCGTCGTGAAGTTTCTGAATATTCTTTGGCAGAGCAAAATCGCAAAGTGCCTGACGGCGTTCCTCGCTGTCAGCGTTCACATACTTATCGCCGTATATCTCATTGAATGCGTCTGCATGGTCGATTATGTCCTGACCCTGATAAGCGTCCTCCGGAAGCTCAGTTTCAGGCTTGTATATCTGAAGATATCTAACTTCGAGTGAAGTCTTGAACTTCTCTATCTGATTGCCTGCGTCATTGATATAGAACTCTCTTGCTACCTCATAGCCTGCCTTTTCAAGAACAGACGCAAGACAATCGCCTATAGCTCCGCCTCTTGCATTGCCTATGTGCATAGGACCTGTTGGATTTGCAGAAACAAATTCCACAAGAACGCTCTTCCCTGCTCCAAGGTCAGTTTCACCGTATTTCTCTTTCTGTTCCAAAACAGTGGCAACTACAGTTGCATACCATTCAGTAGAATAGAAAAAGTTGATGAACCCAGGACCTGCCACTTCACATCTTGCAAAGTATGAGCCGTTAAGGTCTATCTTTGATACGATAGCTTCTGCTATTTTTCTTGGATTGTTTCTGAAAGGTCTTGCACATACCATTGCGGCATTAGTGGAAACGTCACCGTTTTTTGAGTCGGCAGGTATCTCCGTATTAAATGCAGGAACAGGCTCTGCTGGAAAAGTTCCGTCTGCAACAAGCTCGCCCATAGCCTTCATTACAAGCTCCTTAGCCTGAATAAATGCGTCGCTTATGAGATTAGTCATATTATTTTTCCGTCCTTCCAAATATAATTATGCGACAACATTTGCCGCTTTTACTTCTATAGCTATCTCAAAATCACCGATATAGCTTGAATTGACATCTAAAACATAGTGAAAGAAAAGCATTCCACCGTTTTCGTCAAGATCTGATCTTATGGTTTTAGCGGTTATGCCTATCATAAAATCACCGTATGGAGTGCCATAAACGCAATGCTGCTTTTCGCCTATATCAACAACAAGATTCGCTTCAACCGTTCCGGTTCTGTTCATAGTCACCTTGCGGCATCCTTCGGTTTCTAGCGTTGTAAAGCTTCCTTCAAATCCTGTTGCCTCAGACTCCTCATACGATATGCGATATCCTTTTTCGGTTGCTTCATAAAGTCCTGCTGAGATAAGCTCTGTTTCTTCTTTGGTATTACCGTCGCTTTGACGGCTAACAAGTTTTATTGATACTTCCTTGCTGGTCAAATAAAATCCTCCAGTTTACAGCTTTAGGCTGCATTTTGATATTTGTGCATTGATATTGTTTCCGAGAAAACGTTCAACATTCTCAGAAAACAGCTCAACGCTGTCGGTACAGTAAAGCTCAAGGCTCTCACGCTCTTCTCTTTCAGCCGTATCATCGCTGTATGAAAGGGAGTTGAGTGCATATTTCGCAAGCTCTGCACCTGATGAAACAAGTGTTACGCCCTCGCCCATTATATCTGAAATTAGTTCAGTGAGGTGTGGATAGTGAGTACAGCCGAGAATAAGAGTATCAACGTCTTCTTTTTTCATTATTTCAAGATACTCCTGTGCGATATACCTTGCAGGCACGCAATCAGGGGCAGTATAGCCATTCTCTACCAGTGGCACGAACATAGGACAAGCCTTGCCGACCACCTTGATGTTAGGGTTAATGCTTCTTATAGCTTTGCCGTAAATGCCGCTCTTTATGGTCGCACTTGTGGCTACAACGCCTATCCTGTTATTCTTTGTAGCAGAGCAGGCAGCCTTTACAGCAGGCTCAACAACTCCGCTTATGGAGATATCTGACTTTATATCCATTGCAGGCAATACAGAAGAAACTGTACCGCAAGCAACGAGTATCATTTTAACGTTATGCTGTTTAAGAAACTCTATATCCTGTCTGGCATAGCTCATTATAGTCTCTCTGCTTTTTGAGCCGTATGGCACTCTTGCCGTGTCGCCAAGATAAACGATATTTTCATTTGGCAGAAGCTTTATAAGCTCTTTCACACAGGTAAGCCCGCCAACTCCTGAGTCGAAAACTCCAATGGCGGCGTTATTCATAATCAACCTCCGCCTTATCAAGTGCCAGCTTGATAAGCTTATCTTCCTGCTGTGCAGGGGTCATTCCCTCGTACTGCATAAGCTGTGGATACATACTTATAGGCGTGTGACCTGGGAGAGTATTTATCTCGTTAAGAATAACAGTGCCGTCTTTCATAAGGAAGAAGTCTACTCTTGAAAGTCCGCTGCAGCCCATTGCTCTGTATGCCTTGACAGCCGTCTTTCTTATTTCTTCAATGCTCTCCTCGCTCATTCTTGCAGGGATAAGCGTTTTGGAAGCGGCATCATTATATTTTGCGTCAAAATCGTAAAACTCGTCATTTGCGGAGCATACTTCACCGACAGTTGAAGCAAAAGGCTCGTCATTGCCCATTACCGCACACTCGCACTCCATGCCTACTATAGTTTCTTCTACAATGACCTTGCTGTCATGAGCAAATGCAAGCTTTATGGCAGCTTTAAGTTCGTCTCTGTTTTTAGCTTTTGAAACTCCCACAGAAGAACCGCAGTTTGCAGGCTTGACAAACATTGGATAGCCAAGCTTGCTTTCCATTTCGTCACACTTTTTGTCAAGATGTGAAAGCTCCGAGGTTATAATGCCTACCCACTTTGCTGTCTTTATGCCGTTTGCGTCAAGAACAGTGTGTGTAAGTCCCTTATCCATGCAGTTTGCAGAGGATATGCAGTCACAGCCTACAAATGGTATCTCAGCAAGCTGAAAAAGCCCCTGAATAGTGCCGTCTTCACCGTTCTTTCCGTGAAGGACTGGGAAAATAACGTCAACTTTTACATTCTGATATTCGCCGTTTTCGCCAAGAGCGATAAAACCCTTGTGAAGAGGGTCAGGACTGAGAACGCATGGAACATTATCAGGGTGCTGTTCCCATTTGTTTGACGCAATATCGTCAACATCTCCTATATATTTCATCCAGTGACCTTTTTTTGTTATTCCGATACAAATAACATCATATTTGTCCTTTGGTATACTCTTTATAACGTGAGTTGCAGAAACAACAGATACGTCGTGCTCGTTTGATTTTCCGCCGAAAATAACGGCAACTCGGATCTTAGACATAAAAACTCGTCCTTTCTGAATTAGTATCATAATATTATAACATATTTACACTTAAATTGCAAATCTTTTTGTGCCAAAATATGCAGAAAACAGCTATAAATATTGTGTTTATTGCATAAGGCGTGGCTATTTGCCGTAGCCTGCGACTTTTTCAAAGTTCATATTGCCGCCGAATATATCCAGTGCTGAGCCTATGGTGAAATCTATCTTTCCCCTGCCGAGTTCTTTTAGCGTATCGAGGTCGTCAAATGAGGAAATTCCTCCGGCATAGGTCGATGGAATGGTGCAGTATTTTCCCATTATCTTTGCTATCTGCGGCTCAATGCCCTTTGCTTTGCCCTCTGTGTCAACGGCATGGATAAGAAATTCATCACAGTATTCTGAGAACATTTCTAGGGTCTGGCTGTTCATTTCAATATCGGTGAATTTCTGCCAACGGTCGGTCACCACATAATTCTTTCCGTCCCTTTTGCGGCAGGAAAGGTCAAGAACAAGTCTGCTTTTGCCAACTGACTTCACCAGTCTGTTCAGATTATCGAAATTAACAACACCGTTTTTGAAAACAAAGCTCGTCACGATAACATGGCTTGCGCCCTTTTCAAGAAATTGTGCGGCGTTTTCATCATTTATTCCGCCGCCTATCTGCAATCCGCCCTCGAATGCGGATAATGCACTGTAGGCTTGTTCGAGGTCTGCGTTGTAAAATTCGCTGCTGACAGGGTTCAGTATAATAATATGTCCTCCTGTCAGTCCGTATGACTTATAAAGCTTGCCATAATAAGCGCCGTCATATTCTGAAACGAAGTTATCCACAGCATAATTGTTTTTGTCAGAAAGGCTTCCGCCCACTATCTGTTTTACATTACCGTTATGGATATCTATGCAAGGTCTGAATTTCATTGCTCTCTCCTATTCAAATTTTCTCATGTATATCACTAAAACTATGTCATTGCCGTTTTGCACACGCTGACAGTAAACGTCATAATCTGTGTGCCTACTGCAAAAGCTGTCAAACACTTTGCTAAGCCCTTTGATATTTCTCTCATTGAAGTTCGTGTCTATCCGGTCAGTTTCACTGAATTGGAAATCGCTCATATCTGACGTTACCGCCACGCTGTCCTGCATATTATCCAAAGCCTTTTCCATAAGGCTCTCTATCTCATTTACTGAGTTTATATGCGTAACTGTCTGCGTAATATAGCTGAACTTTGTACTATCTGTATCAGGAAGCTCTGTATCGTCCCAGACGTGTTTTGTTTTCATGTATTCTTTTGAGACGTTAAAATACTTGTGCCTTACTGGTCTATCAGTAAAGTCAGGGATAGGATCGTCCCAGCAGACGTCAACATAATACCAGCTTTCTCCTATTTGAACTATGTTCCATGAATGATCGTCACCCTCAAAATCTGTGGCGTATATGGTCTTGCAGGGTATTTCCAGCATATCCATAAAAAGCTGAAACGTTGTGGAATAACCTGAGCATATTGCTTTTCCGTTTATAAGACAGCCATATGGATTATCAGAGTTTGGCAGGCCAATACCAAGCGCATTGAGATGTGCTTCGTCATAGCTTGCACAGCCGACTATATAATCATGTATCGCAAGCTCTTTTTCGTAATCGTTCATGTCAGGTGTGATAAGTTTTTCAATGACTGAAACGGCTTTGTTGTATATTTCAGTCTGCTTTTCATCAAGACCTGATGTATCTCCTGTTAGGTATGCCTGCGAGATAGGTGTGCTGTCATAGTATTTATCATTGCCGCTTTCGCTGTCAGCACTTGATGATATAGTCACGGCAGAGGAATTATCCACAACTGTTGTGGGCTTTTGTGACTCTGTACAGCCTGTCAGACATAGTATCACCGCCGATAATAATATCAAAACAGTTTTTGCTTTCATGCTTTTCACCGCCTTGTTTTCTCTGATAACACAACTATTATATAATATACGCTTTGCCGTGTCAAGTAAGGATATCGTAAGAAATGAAAATTTATACAGTAAATTGACGTATACCATGCAAAAATATGCACTAAAACGCTATAAAATCAAGCAAATGTTTATATTTACCTTGACAAAAATCGCAATTTGTTATAAAATATTAATATCAGTTATTTTTGAAAGGATTGTTGTTACAATGGGACTTACTTTAACAGAAAAAATACTTAAAGCACATCTTGTTGACGGCGAATTTGTTAAGGGTCAGGAGATCGGTATCCGTATCGACCAGACACTTACTCAGGACGCAACAGGTACAATGGCTTATCTTGAATATGAGGCAATGGGCGTTCCTCGTGTCAGAACGGAAAAGTCTGTAGCTTATATCGACCACAACACGCTTCAGTCAGGCTTTGAGAATGCCGATGACCACAGATTTATCGGTTCTGTCTGCAAGAAGCACGGCATTTATTTTTCACGTCCCGGAAACGGTATCTGTCATCAGGTACATCTTGAGCGTTTCGGCATACCAGGTAAGACCCTTATAGGCTCTGACAGCCACACTCCAACAGGCGGTGGTATCGGAATGATCGCTATAGGTGCAGGTGGACTTGATGTTGCAGTTGCAATGGGTGGTGGTGCTTATTACATCACATATCCTAAGATAGTAAAGGTAAATCTCACAGGCAAGCTTTCTCCATGGGTGTCAGCTAAGGACGTTATCCTTGAAGTTCTCAGAAGAATGTCTGTAAAGGGCGGCGTAGGCAAAGTTATAGAATACTGCGGCGAGGGTGTAAAGACACTTACAGTCCCTGAGAGAGCAACTATCACAAATATGGGTGCTGAACTTGGTGCAACTACATCTATCTTCCCTTCTGACGAAACAACACTTGCATTTCTGAAGGCTCAGGACAGAGCTGACGTATGGAGCGAGCTAAAGGCTGATGATGACGCTGTTTATGACGAACAGATAGACATCGATCTTTCACAGCTCGTACCACTGGCTGCCTGTCCTCATTCTCCTGACAACGTTAAGAGCGTAAATGAGATCGGAAAGCTTAAGATAGATCAGGTTTGTATCGGCTCATGCACAAACTCTTCTTATGTTGACATGATGAAAGTAGCTCACATTCTTAAGGGCAAGACAGTTGACCCTAGCGTTTCACTTGCAATCGCTCCAGGCTCAAAGCAGGTACTTAACATGATCGCCGAGAATGGCGCACTTGCTGATATGATAGCAGCAGGCGCAAGAATACTTGAATCAGCTTGCGGCCCATGTATCGGTATGGGTCAGTCACCTAACTCAAAGGGTGTTTCACTTAGAACATTCAACAGAAACTTCGAGGGACGTTCAGGCACAAAGGATGGTCAGATCTATCTGGTATCACCTGAAATGGCTGCTGTTTCAGCTCTCACAGGCTACCTCACTGACCCAAGAACACTTGGAGATATGCCTGAGTTCAAGCTTCCTGAACATTTCAAGATAAACGACAATATGGTTGTTCCGCCAGCTGACGAGGCTGATATGGACAGCGTTGAGGTTCTTAGAGGACCAAATATCAAGCCTTTCCCACAGACTTCACCGCTTGATGACAGCATCGATTGTCAGGTATCACTTAAGGTGGGCGACAACATCACTACAGACCACATCATGCCTGCCGGTGCGAAGATACTTCCATTGCGTTCAAATATACCTGCTATTTCACAGCACTGCTTTACAGTATGTGATGAGGACTTCCCAAGACGTGCAAAGAACATGGGCAAGTCAATAATCGTTGGCGGCTCAAACTACGGTCAGGGTTCATCAAGAGAACACGCAGCACTTGCTCCTCTCTATCTTGGCATAAAGGCTGTTCTCGTTAAGAGCTTTGCAAGAATACACAGAGCTAATCTTATCAACGCAGGTATCCTTCCGCTCACATTTGTAAATGAAGCTGACTATGACAAGATAAATCAGGGCGATGAGATCGTTCTTGCTGACGTTCGTGCAGACGTTGAGGCTGATATGTCTAAGCTTACTGTTGTGAATAAGACAACAGGTGTTGAGATACCAGTTCTCTGCGAGCTTACAGGCAGAACAAAGGATATTATCCTTGCAGGTGGTCTGCTTGACTATACAAGAGAACAGCTCTCAAAATAATAAAGTCTGATATGGAGGTCCCTATGGGGATTTTCTCGAAACTTTTCGGCACAAAGGACAGCACTCCGGCAATGAAGGACTATTCTTTTATTGCCGATATTGCCGCATTTATTACGGACAATGACAGCGACAGCTATGAGCTTATTATTACAAATCTTGACGTTTACAAAAAAATATCTTCGATAGCTAAAAACAACGGATATTCCATTATTACTTTATAGGAGGTCTTACCAATGGCAAAAATTCAGATGAAAACACCGCTCGTTGAAATGGACGGCGACGAAATGACCAGAATTATCTGGCAGGATATAAAGGATATTCTTCTTACTCCATATATTGACCTTAAAACAGAATACTATGATCTTGGTCTTGTTCACAGAAATGAAACTAACGATCAGGTAACTGTTGATTCCGCAAACGCTACAAAGAAATACGGCGTTGCTGTTAAGTGCGCAACTATCACACCTAACGCTGCAAGAATGCCTGAATACAACCTCAAGGAAATGTGGAAATCCCCTAACGGCACTATCAGAGCTATCCTTGACGGAACAGTTTTCAGAACTCCTATCCTCGTTAAGGGTATCACTCCATACATTCCTACATGGACAAAGCCTATCACTATCGCTCGTCACGCATACGGCGATGTTTACAAGAATGTTGAAATGAAATGCCCTGCTGGCTCAAAGGCAGAGCTTGTTTGCACTGACAAGAACGGCAAGGAAACTAGAGAAACAATTTACAACTTTGAGTGCGACGGAATCATTCAGGGTCAGCACAACAAGTCAACTTCTATCGCTTCATTCGCAAGAGCTTGCTTTAATTTTGCACTTGATAAGAAGCAGGATGTTTGGTTTGCTACAAAGGATACTATTTCAAAGAAGTATGACCACACATTCAAGGATATCTTCCAGGAGATATACGATAACGAGTACAAGGCTAAGTTTGAAGCGGCTGGTATCGAGTATTTCTATACTCTTATCGACGACGCTGTTGCGAGAGTTATTCGTTCAAACGGCGGTTATATCTGGGCCTGCAAGAACTATGACGGTGACGTAATGTCTGACATGGTAGCTACAGCATATGGCTCACTGGCTATGATGACTTCTGTTCTTGTTTCACCTGACGGCATTTATGAGTACGAAGCTGCACATGGCACGGTTCAGAGACACTATTACAAGCACCTCAAGGGCGAAGAAACTTCTACAAACTCAGTTGCCACACTGTTCGCATGGACAGGCGCTCTGAGAAAAAGAGGCGAACTCGATAACCTGCCTGAGCTTATGAACTTTGCTGATTGTCTTGAAAAGGCAACTATTGAAACTATCGAAGACGGTGTTATGACAGGTGATCTTTATCTGCTTTCTACACTTGAAAATAAGAAGAAAGTAAATACAGTGGACTTCCTTAAGGCTGTTGACGAGAGACTTAAAAAGCTTCTGGGTTAATTTTCATATCACAAATATTAAAAGCTGTAGCACTTTGCGGTGTTACAGCTTTTTTAGTAGAATATTATGCCGAGAAAGGCGGAGCTTACGATAATTGTGATCGGTGAGAGCTTGAATTTCTTCAGTTTCAAAAGAAGCACATCTGTCAAGGCTATGAGCAGGAATATTATCAACGCTTTATAGTCAAAAGCAGGCTTTGAATTTATGGTGGTGATATTTAGCAGTGAAGATAAAGCCATTGTAATGCCAGTGGCGAGTATCATCGCAACAACGCAAGGACGAATGCCTGAAAGCATTGCTTTTACCCCTGAGTATTTCAGCAGGTCTTTCATGATCGAAGCTATGATGAATATTATCACGAACGATGGCAGCACAACGCCAAGGGTGGCTATCAATCCGCCTATGAAGCCAGCCTGCGATGAGCCTACAAAGGTCGCCATGTTCACTGCAAGTGGTCCAGGGGTGGACTCAGATACGGCAATAAAGTTCACAAATTCGTCCTCACTGAGCCAGCCAAAGGTAAGAACTTTTTCACGGATAATGGATATCATTCCATATCCTCCGCCGAATGACACTGCGCCTATTTCAAGAAAAATGAGAAAAAGTTTGAGATATATCATTTTATTGTACTTCTCTTTCTGAGGGTTTTAATCAGATACACAGCAATGCCCACAGCACCACTTATGATAATATAAAATACTGATGAAAACTTCACAGAAAAAAGTGTGAAAAGTATCATCATTATGAAAACTCCAAGCATTATAATTTTGTCAAGCAATGTGTTATCAAGTGCTTTCAACATTCTTAGTCCTGCAGTAAGTATGAGATATATTACGCCCACCTGAATGCCACGGAATGCGGCATAGACTACTTTTAGAGACAGAAATTTGTCAAAGAAAAGTGATATTATGTAGATTATAAAAAACGACGGTATGCACACACCGACAGTTGCCGCAATAGCACCCAGCACACCGCCTATTTTGTAGCCGATATATGTAGCACTGTTTACAGCAGTTGGTCCGGGGGTGGACTCTGATATAGCTGTCATATCGAGAAATTCTTTTTTATCAAGCCATTTTTTGCGCACACAAAATTCTGTTTCAAGCAAGGCTATCATTGCATATCCTCCGCCAAAGGTAAAAACGCCTATCTTAAGAAAGGTCAGAAACAATGTTTTTATATTTGAATTGTCATTTTTCAAAAAAACTCACCTCTTTTTATATTATAACGAACTTGTCCTAGTAAGTCAATGCTTTTATTAGCATTTGCTGATTTATTACGAAACATTAAAATAATCTATAATTATGTGTAAAACAGTTGACAATAGTCGATATATGGTGTATAATATACATTGTTAAAATTAAATAGCCTTATCAAGAGTGGTGGAGGAAACAGGTCCTGTGAAGCCCAGCAACCTAGCGTTAGTTAAGGTGCTAAATCCTGCGGTTATTTCCGAAAGATGAGGAAATTGAGTAATTTCAAGCGTTTCGGAATGAAGCGCTTTTTTTGTGGCTGTTTTTAGATTAACAAATATTCAGAAAAGAGGTATTTTTATGTCAAAGTATTTATTTACATCTGAGTCGGTTACTGAGGGACATCCTGACAAAATATGCGATCAGATCTCTGACGCTATACTTGACGCTCTGCTGGAGCAGGATCCTATGTCAAGAGTTGCCTGCGAAACGGTCACTACAACAGGTGTAGTAATGTGCATGGGCGAGATAACAACAAAGGCTATAATCGACATACCACAGATCGTTAGAGATACAGTTGTCGGTATAGGCTATGACAGAGCCAAGTATGGTTTTGACGGACACACCTGTTCAGTTCTCACAACTATAGACAAGCAGTCGCCTGATATTGCAATGGGTGTTGACAATGCTCTCGAAGGCAGAGCTGAAAACGCATTCGATACAGGTGCAGGCGATCAGGGTATCATGTTCGGTTTCGCTTGCGACGAAACACCCGAACTTATGCCAATGCCTATATCACTTGCTCACAAGCTTGCTCTTAAACTTACAGAAGTTAGAAAGAACGGCACTTTGCCATATCTCAGACCGGATGGAAAAACTCAGGTAACAGTTGAATATGATGACGGCAAGCCAACAAGAGTTGACGCTGTTGTAGTTTCTTCACAGCATGATGACGCTGTAACACTGGAGCAGATAAGAGAAGATATTATCGAGAACGTTATAAAGACAGTTATCCCTGCTGAACTTCTTGATGAGAACACTACTTATTTTGTAAACCCAACAGGAAGATTTGTAGTCGGCGGTCCTCAGGGCGACAGTGGTCTGACAGGAAGAAAGATAATCGTTGACACATACGGTGGATATGCTCGTCATGGTGGTGGTGCTTTCTCTGGAAAAGATCCGACAAAGGTTGACAGAAGCGCAACATATGCTGCAAGATACGTTGCAAAGAATATCGTTGCAGCAGGTCTTGCCAAGAAGTGCGAGGTTGAGCTTGCGTATGCTATCGGTGTTGCTCACCCTGTTTCAATCATGGTCGACACATACGGCACAGGAAAGGTTTCTGATGAAAAGATAGAGGCAGCTGTAGAAAAGGTATTTGACCTTCGCCCTGCTGCAATAATCAAGAGCCTTGACCTTAGAAAGCCACAGTACAAGCAGCTTGCAGCTTATGGTCATATGGGACGTGAGGATCTTGATGTAGCTTGGGAAAAGACAGACAAGATCAATGATCTTCTTGAAGCAGTTAAATAATAAATATCAAAGCCTTGACAGGAATGTGCCTGCCAAGGCTTTTTTGTGTTCAGCATTAATTTTGTTTTAGTCTTTGCCTTTAAGAATAGGCGACAAAGGCTTATAAATAAGAATTGTGACCAATGCACAAATAATACCCTTCACAAAAGTAAAAGGCAGATTGAAAATACACAGTGCAGAGAAAATATTCTTTACGCTACCCATTATCTGCTGGTACATACCGAGTATAGCGGCTTCTCCACCAAATGCTTTAAAGTATATAGGATAAACGATAAAATAATTTAACGGCAAGCTTATTACTGTGAAAACCAAAGTGCCAATGATACAGCTTATGATAGCATTCTTTCTGGTTTTTTTCTTGTGGTATATAACAGAAGCCGTCAGCACAAAAGCTGCGCTTGTTACAAAGTCGAAGATATTGCCGATACCCATTGTTGTGCCTAGTCCCTTTATAATCAACTGGATAACGTTCTTGATAAGGCAAACGATCACGCCTGCAATAGGTCCCATTGAGAAACCTGCCAGCAGGGATATAACGTTTGAAAGGTCAAGCTTGATAAATCCTGGCATAAGTGGCACAGGGAAATCAAGGTAATATATTACAGTAGCTATGGCGCTGAGCATTGCCACCGTTACCATTTTTCTTGTTGTAAAAGTTTTATTTCTTGGCATAGTGTTATCACTTGTCATTTTAATTCCTCCAAATAATAAAATTATCGGGAGAAACAGCAGCAAAAGCAAAAGCACCCTGAAAATAAAATCAGGGTGCAATTTATGCGTTATTGATCTGTCGTTTCTTCCATCCGGACTTTACCGTCGGTTTCGGATTTTCACCGAATCAGCGCATTTCTGCGGTCGAGGACTTACGAATACCATTCGATCACCTCCGGTGTGGAATTTCACCACCCCTGAAACACATTATTAAATTTTGCTGAACACTTTTTATGAGATTAATCCTCGTTGTCCTCGTCCTCAATTTCTGAGAAATCAAACTCAAGGCTCTCTCCACAGTTTGGACATTCAATAGAACCGTCAGCGATAATGTTCTCGCCAAGCATTATTGTGTCACCACAGTTAGGACACACACACTCGTACATAGCGTCATCATCGTCATCATCATCATCGTCATCATCACAACAACAATCATCGTCGCAACAACAATCGTCGTCATCATCATCACAGTAAATTAGATCTTCTATCTCGCCGAGATCCTCGTCAAGAGTATCTACAAGCTCAACTGTTTCGTCAACTTCTTCGGCAATATCTTCAACTGTAGCAGACATCTCATCAAGAATATCAGCCATAATTGTCAATATCTTTCCCTCGTTTGTGGAATCGTCAATCTTTAGACCTTCCATAAGTCCCTTTAAATATGCAACCTTTTTTGACAGCTCCATAATATTCCCTCCGTTTCTAAAAAAACCGTAAAGGTTAAAACTTATGCTCTTTCCATGTACTCACATGTACGAGTATCGATTCTTATTCTGTCGCCTGTGTTGATGAACAGAGGAACTCTGATCTCAGCACCAGTTTCAACTGTTGCAGGCTTTGTAGCATTTGTAGCTGTATCGCCCTTGATACCAGGCTCTGTTTCTGTTACTTCAAGATCAACAAAGTATGGAGGCTCTACGCCGAATACTGTACCCTTGTAAGAAAGGATCTTACATACCATGTTTTCCTTTACGAACTTAAAGTTGTCTGAAAGCTCAGCCTTGTTTACTGGAACAAGCTCATAGCTCTCTGGATCCATGAAATAATAAAGATCGCCGTCATTGTAAGAATACTCCATATCCTTTCTCTCAACATATGCTGTTGGGAATTTAGCTGTTGGATTGTATGTCTTTTCAACAACAGAACCTGAAATTACATTTCTAACCTTTGCTCTGACGAACGCTGCACCCTTACCAGGTTTAACGTGCTGAAACTCAACGATCTGCATTACGTTGCCGTCCTCTTCAAAAGTCACGCCGTTTCTGAAATCACCAGCAGTTACCATTATTTAGTACCTCCATAAACATTCTTAATTAATGTGTACACAGTTCAAAATGTCCGCATACCTCTATATTTATTTTACCATATTTATTTGTTTATTGCAATAGCTTTTGAAAACTTTTTTACCAAAAAATCAAAAAAAGTTACAAGCAAATAAGCTCTTTAGGGGCTTTTGTCATATTGATACAGCCGTTTTCTGTAACAACAACAAAATCTTCTATTCTCACACCAAACTTGCCCTCAAGATAAATACCTGGCTCTACTGTTACGATCGAATTTTCAGGCAATATATCTTCCCTGCTAGGCGAAGCATAAGGGCTTTCATGTATCTCAACTCCCACGCCATGTCCGAGAGAATGGCCGAAATTATCTCCATAGCCTGCTTTAGTTATGATATCCCTTGCTATTTTGTCAAGTGCTTTTCCTGGCATACCTGCCTTTACTGCGTCAAGAGCTGAAAGCTGTGCAGTAAGAACAGTTTCGTATACAAACTTCATCTTGTCACTAGGTTTGCCTACGCATACAGTTCTAGTCATATCGCTGTGCCAGCCATCATAAGTTGCTCCGAAATCCATAAGCACGAACTCACCGCTCTCAACTTTTTTGTCAGATGGTACACCATGTGGAAGCGAAGTATTAGAGCCTGAAAGTGCAATAGTGTCAAAAGACAGAGCTTCAGCACCATTTTTAAGCATATAATAGTCAAGCTCAAGCTGAATTTCTTTTTCAGTTCTGCCGACCCTGATAAAGTCAAGCATATGTGCAAAACCCTTTTCAGCGATACGCTGTGCTTTGATTATCTTGTCTATCTGCTCTTGGGATTTAACTGTTCTGATCTCTCTTATTATTTCCGCAAGCTTTGTGTCTGCGATGACCTCAGCATTAAGCTTTTGCTGATATGCGATAAGCTCGGAAAGTGTGCAGGTATCGGCATTAACAGAAACTGTTTTTGCACCATGCTTTTCAATAAGGCTGTTTATCTGCTCATAGAGCTTGTCCTGTAAAATGACCTCGCAAGCTGTGACAGTTTTCTTTGCCTTTTCAATATATCTGAAATCTATGATAAAATACGCTTTTTCAGGAAAAACCACTAGTGTTCCTGCACTTGATTTCATTGCGGTGAAATATCTTCTGTTCACATCGTCAGTGATAACAGCACAATCTGCCGCTTCTGTTACTCGTGAACAAAGTTTTTCAAGATCAGTCATTGTCTGCACCGCTTTCATTTTTCCATTTGTAATACAAAGCGTCAACAGCCATGTAGTATGAATACTTTCCGAACCCGCTTATCTGACCCACGCATACAGGTGCGATAACAGAAATGTGTCTGAATTCGTCACGGGAGTGTATATTGCTCAGATGTACCTCAACGACAGGAATCTTTATTGCGGCGATGGCGTCTCTGATAGCATAGCTATAGTGTGTATAAGCGCCAGCGTTAAGTATAACGCCGTCATAATTTTTTCTGGCAAGGTGAAGCTTGTCGATTATTTCACCCTCATGGTTTGACTGATAAACGTCGCAGTGGAACTCATATTTCATTGCATGCTCGATTATCTCGTTGTTTATGCTCTCGAATGTATCTGTACCGTAAACTCCAGGCTCACGCTCGCCCAGAAGATTAAGGTTAGGACCATGTATAACAAGTATTTTTTTCATATCAATACTCTCCTATCTTTATTTCACCGACAAATAATAATTCTTCATTGTCAGTGCGTCTTTGTCCTGAGTGCCTGCACTTTCACAGACGAATATAGGCGAAAGATCTTTCTTTGCGACTATCTCCATAAGCGGCTCATAGTCAGGTCCAAAGCCTTGATTATCGTCAAAAGTCAGGTGCTTTTTCTCGCCGCCTGGATTTGTAAACATTATCTTAGAAAAATGGCTGTGGAATATTTTCAGCCTGTCGTGACCGATAGCATTTTCCACTTCATCAAGCATTTTCTCATACTCTGCCTTACCTTTTATATAGCCGAACTCTCTTGCGTTAAGATGTCCGAAATCTATTGTCGGCAGGAACGTATCATCAAGCTTGCAAAGCTCCAGCACTTCTGTTAAGTTACCAAGCTGATTTACCTTACCCATAGTTTCAGGGCAAAAGACGATATGCTCAAAGCCCTGCTCAACGGCTGCTTTTCTAGCCCTTGTGAGAGTATCTTTAGCAAGTTCCAAAGCGTCCTCTCTGCTTATTTTCGCACAGCTTCCTGAATGGATAACTATTCTATCAGCACCCATTCTGCTTGCAGCGTCACAGGATTGCAGAATATAATTTATGCTGTTGTCACGCTTTTCAGCTTCAAGGCTTGAAAGCGAAATAAAATACGGCGCATGGAGCGAAAGCGTGATATTATACTCTTTAGCCTTATCTTTCAAGGCAAAAGCTATTTTATCGGAGACCTTAACTCCCCTGCCACACTGATATTCATAGTGGTCAAGCCCCATTGCTTCGAGATATCCCGGAGCTTGAAGTGTTGTTTTATATTTAATGGAAAAAGCCTCGCTGTTTCCCGCAGGTCCGAATTTTGCCAACATTAGTATCATTCCTTTCGTTTTATGCTATTTGAGCTTTGGTAAAAACGGCTTTTCACAGGCTCTTTTAAATCTAAACGGCAGGCTCGTTTCAGGCTTTATTGGGAACACGAATATGGAGCGTATACCTTTCAGATTTGAGCCAAGCACGTCTGTGAATATCTGGTCGCCAACAGCCGCAACATTTTTCTTATTAAGCCCCAGCTTAGCTATAGCTTTGGTATATCCAAAGGTCAGCGGTTTTTTGCCTTCAGGTACAAAGTCAAGCTCCAACTGCTCTGCAAAAGGCTTTACCCTTGGAGCATGATTGTTTGAAACGATCATAAGCTTTATCCCTGCCGCTTTCATCTTAGCAAGCCAATCAAGACTCGACTGCGGAGGAACGGGATTGTTATGTGTTGTCAGCGTATTATCAAGATCGAGGAGCAGCCCCTTGATATGCTTTTTAGCAAGAAAACCGGGGGTTATCTCTCCTACCTTGTCAAAAACATAAGTTGGTTTGAACATAAAAAAACTCCTGTTGTATAAAATAAAAAGCGGACATAAAAATGCCCGCCTTTAATTACATATTAGTATTTACGCTTACGAGCAGCTTCGGACTTCTTCTTACGCTTTACCGAAGGCTTTTCGTAGTGTTCTCTTTTACGAACCTCTGCGATAACGCCGTCTCTTGCACATGATCTCTTGAAACGCTTAAGTGCTGTATCCAAAGTTTCGTTCTTTCCAACACGGATTTCTGCCAAAATTATTCCCTCCCTTTGCCACCTGTGACAGAGGCAATTCTATCGGCATTTCCGAAAATCAACGGTGATAGTGAAGGTGTCTGCAAAAGCAAACTGAAACGCTTTACGTTCCCCCAGTCCTACTCTTTCGGACCGCTCTGTCTTTAATCTGCGGAATTTATAAAACCGATATAATTACAAATTTAATTATACTATATTTCCACCAAAAAGTCAATAGCTTTCTGGCTCTTTTTTTGATTTTTCTGAGGAAATTTTCGCTTACTTTACAACCAGATTTACAAGCTTGTTAGGAACATAGATTTCCTTGACTATATTTTTGCCTTCCGTTGCCTTAACGATAGCTTCGTCAGCCTTAGCAAGTGCTATAACGTCGTCCTTAGCTGCGTCTGTAGGTATTGTGAGCTTGGATTTTACCTTGCCGTTTATCTGACAAACGATCTCGATAGTATCGTCCTTGCAGAGTGCTTCATCATATGTTACCCACTCCTGCTCGTCAAGAACTCCCTCGCAACCGATAATCTGATAAAGTTCTTCTGTAACATGAGGTGCAAAAGGATTGAGTATGATAAGAAGATCTCTGAACTCTTTCTTTGTGATAGAGCCAACGTTATATATCTCATTAAGAAGCGTCATCATTGCGGCAATAGCAGTATTGAACTTCATTGACTCGATATCATCGGATACCTTCTTGATAGTCTTGTGCATGAGCGATCTCAGCTTGTCGCTGTACTCGTCGCTGTCAACTACCTTATCCTGCAAAGCCCAAATTCTGTCCACAAATCTCTTACAGCCCTTAACACTGCTCTCGCTCCATGGAGCTGCCTTTTCATAGTCACCCATGAACAGAACATAAAGTCTGAGAACATCTGCACCGTATTCGTCAACAACATCGTTAGGGTCAACAACGTTTCCTCTTGACTTACTCATCTTCTCACCGTCAGGTCCAAGGATAAGACCCTGAGCTGTTCTTTTTGCATAAGGCTCTGAAGTTGGTACAAGACCGAGGTCATAGAGAAACTTATGCCAGAAACGTGAATAGATCATATGACGTGTAACGTGCTCCATACCACCGTTATACCAATCAACAGGCATCCAATATTTCAGTGCTTCCTGTGAAGCAAACTCATCATTGTTGTTAGGATCGCAATAACGCAGGAAGTACCATGAAGAACCAGCCCACTGTGGCATTGTATCTGTTTCTCTCTTTGCGTCACAGCCACACTTAGGGCACTTGCAGTGTACGAAAGAGTCTATCTTAGCAAGTGGGCTTTCGCCGTCTGTACCAGGCTCAAAGTTCTCTACCGGTGGCAATTTAAGTGGAAGCTCATCATATGGCACAGCGACCATTCCGCAGTGAGGGCAATGTACTATCGGGATAGGCTCGCCCCAATATCTCTGACGATTGAAAGCCCAGTCTTTCATCTTATACTGAACGCCCTTTTCACCGCAGCCCAGTTTTTCAAGAACAGTAAGCATCTTTTCAATAGCTTCTTTTTTGTTTGTTATGCCGTTAAGCTCACCTGAGTTGACCATTTCGCCGTCGCCTGTGTAGGCTTCCTTAGAAATGTCGCCACCCTTGATGACTTCGATTATGTCAATGCCGAACTTCTTTGCAAAATCATAGTCCCTTGTATCGTGAGCAGGCACAGCCATGATAGCGCCTGTGCCGTATCCCATCATAACATAGTCTGAGATGTAGATAGGTATCTCTTTGCCTGTGATAGGATTGATAGCTGTCAGACCGTCTATCTTAACGCCTGTTTTATCCTTAACGAGCTGAGTTCTCTCAAATTCGCTCTTCTTTGCACACTCTGTCTTATAAGCGTCAAGGTCAGCAATGTTTGCAATACTATTTCTGTATTTCTGGATGATAGGATGTTCAGGAGCGATTACCATGAATGTAACGCCGTAAAGTGTGTCAGGACGTGTAGTGTAGATCTTGAGCTGTTCGTCTTGCTCTTTTATCTTGAAGTTTACAAATGCACCTGTTGATTTTCCTATCCAATTCTGCTGCTGGAGTTTGATGTTAGGCAGATAGTCAACTTCTTCAAGTCCCTGAAGAAGCTTGTCAGCGTATTCCGTGATCCTCAGATACCATACTTCTTTAGTTTTCTGAACTATCTCGCTGTGGCAAACATCACAGTGACCGCCCTGTGAGTCCTCATTTGAAAGAACGACCTTACAGCTTGGGCAATAATTTACGAGGGTCTTATCCCTGAATACAAGACCATTCTCAAACATTTTAAGGAATATCCACTGTGTCCACTTATAGTAGTTTTCGTCGGTCGTATCAATAACTCTTGACCAATCGAATGAAAAGCCTACTCTTTTGAGCTGCCCCGTGAACTTCTTGATATTGTCGTCTGTTACCTTTCTTGGGTGAACACCTGTTTTAATAGCTGTGTTCTCTGTAGGCAGACCGTAAGCGTCAAAGCCTATAGGGAAAAGAACATTATAGCCCTGCATACGTCTTTTACGGCTTACAACTTCAAGACCTGAATATGCCTTGATATGTCCAACGTGCATACCGTGACCTGACGGATAAGGGAACTCTACAAGTCCGTAAAATTTCTTCTTTGAAAAGTCATTGCTTGCCTCAAAGGTCTTATGCTCGTCCCAGTATTTCTGCCATTTGCTTTCTATGGCCGAAAAATTGTATTCTTTCATCTTTATCAATCCTTTATTAAATTATAATTGTCAAAATTAATCCTGTGGCTCGTCTGGTAAGAACTGCTTTACGTCGATATCCTTGCCGTCAGACCATAGTCTTTCAAGATTGTAATGATCTCTTGTTTCCTTATAGAAAACATGAACTATGATATCACCGTAATCAAGCACGACCCAAGTTGCACCCTGATAGCCCTCTGTTCTGTTAGGTTCAATGCCAAGCTGGCTCATTTTGAACTCAACTTCCTCTGCAAGAGCCTTTGTTTGAGTGCTTGAAGTACCATTTGCAATAACAAAATAATCCGCAACTATAGTCAGGTCACCGATCTCAATTATCCTGATGTCCTCTGCTCTTTTTGAATCAAGAGCTTTAACAATAGTTGACAGCTTTTCATTCTGTGAAATATTATCCATAAAAATCTCCTTTATTTTGAATTATCGGCAAAATCATTATATGCTTCAAGTGTGGAAACAGGGATAGTATTACCCTTTTCCACTGAGTCTTTTATTGAGAATTTCAAAGCCTCAAACATTGCTTTCTCCAAGCTTTGTTCGGCATACTTTCTCATTTTCTTTACGTCTTTATAATCTCTGTCCGCAGAAATAAGGTCTGCAAGATATACTATCTGGCTAAGCTTGGGCATATTGCCGCAGGCAACTGTATGATAGCGTATAGCTGAGATTATCTCAGGATCATGAATATCAAAAAGCGTCTGCACAAGCTCTGCCCCTGCAATACCATGAAACAGCGGAACAGCCTTTTTCTCTATATCGCACACATCAAGTGAAGATTTAGAAACTATAGCCGCAAGTTCCAATGCCGGTATCTCTTTTGCAACATCATGCAAAAGTCCTGCAATATAAGCCTTGTCTGCGTCAGCACCATATCTTTTTGCAAGCTCCACAGCGGAATTTGCCACGTTCATAGAGTGTGTGTATCTCTTTTTTGATAAATGTTCTTTTAGGTATGCTTTATAAATGCCTATTGTTTTTTTATCTGCCACTTAGAAAACCTCGGTTATACAAATTTTTGTCCACTATATATTGTACAACATTTTCACTCAAATAGCAAGAGCAATCAACATTTTTTTTGAGCATTTGACGTATCTCAGTTGAAGACACCTCAAATGGGTCAGTTTTTATTATGATTATCTCTCCACCCTCGGCTTTGAGCTGTTTGGCTTTCACCTCTATGTGGTCAATGTCCTCATGCGAGCGTGCAACGCAGATAAGTGCCGAAAGTGATAATATCTCCTTATACTGATACCATTCTTCAAATGAAAGCAACATATCGCTGCCCATTATAAAAAACAGCTTATCATGTGGATATATCTCTTTTAGATGTCTGAGTGTTATCACTGAATAGCTTTTGCCCTCTTGCTTAAGTTCCCAATCGGATATTTCCACACATGGAATATCTGCAAAAGCAAGTTTGCACATATTCAACCTATCCTCAGAGGAAGCTAAGTCCTCCGCTTGCTTATGTGGAGGTATTCTGTCAGGCATGACGATCATCTTGTCAAGACCCGCCTGCTCCGCTACGCTTTTAAGGCAATTTAAATGCCCTAAGTGAACAGGATTGAACGTACCGCCGAAAACACCTATTTTCATTACTTTGACTTTAATTTTATAACAGGCTGCTTCTCATTGCGTTTATAAAGTACCGCCTTTGAGCCTATTACCTGAACGACTTCAGCAGATATCTTTTCAGCGATCTCCTCCGCGGCTTCCCTTGCGGTGTACATTGAGTTGTCAAGCACCTTTATTTTTACAAGCTCGTGAACTCTCAGATAATCGTCTATCTGTGCCACCTGAGCGTCATTAACTCCGCCCTTGCCTATCTGAAAAGCAGGCTGTATAAGCGAAGCCATACCTTTTAGTTCTGCTCTTTGTTTAGTTGTAATCATAATCTAAATCCTTTCAGTTTACTGCTTTGTGAGCTGTTCAAGCAAAGCTTTCAGTGCGTTTGCTCTATGGGAAACGGTATTCTTTGTTTCTGAGTCCACCTGAGCAAAGCTCTTGTTCCCATACATGAAAATAGGGTCATAGCCGAAGCCGTTTTCGCCAACAGGCTCGTGAGCTATCTTACCGAATACTTTTCCCTCAACGGCTATCTCTTCACCGTCTGCTTTGATAAAGTGTATTGTACAGGTAAAGTGTGCTCCCCTTTTATTATCAGGTATTTCTTTCATTTTTTTAAGCACAAGAGCGGTACGCTCATCATCAGTTTCGAGTCCGCCATATCTTGCTGAATATACTCCAGGCTCACCATCCAGGGCGTCTATCTCAAGACCGCTGTCGTCTGCAAGTACAGCACAGCCGCAAAGCTTGAATGCAGCTCTTGCTTTTAGTGCAGAGTTTTCAGCAAAAGTAGTGCCTGTTTCTTCAACATCAAGTATCAGACCTGCCTCTGATTGTGAGAACACCTCATAACCAAGCGGCTCAAGAATCTGTTTATATTCTTTTATCTTGCCTTTATTGTTGCTTGCAATAACAAGTTTCATTTTTTCTCCTTTAGCTGTGTATATAAGATACCTTGTTTTTCTTTAATTTTTCACGGCATTTGTTTGCCTTATCTTTGAAAACTGTACCGATACATTCTTCGTTGAAAACAACTTTCATTCCACATTCAATAGCACCTATTGCAGTGTTGATAACGGAGATACCACCATCAACACCTACAAATTCTATCTCTTTTACATTCCTTGCTCTCATAAAATCTTCAAGAGCAACGTTTGAAAAAGCATCGGGCTTGCTTTTGGAATAAATATTTTTGGATACAACTTTCAGCTTTGCTGGAAAGCTAGCCGCAGGTGTTCCCTCTTTGGGCATTCCTCCACCCAAAAGTCCCTTTTTGTAGCTGACGATATAAAAGACCTCCTCAGCTTTATAAGCAGAGATACGCTTGTTTATGGCATCGATAAGTGATTCGGCATCATATGAGTATGTGGTTTTATCTCTGCCCCTTCCTACATACATTTCCTGCATATCAACTACAAACAAAACCTTATCCATAAAAAATTCCCCCTGATTTTATACTTTTAAGTGTCTAATCCAATATTCTATTATTCAAACAACGCTTCAACAAAATCTCTTGCTGAAAACGGCTGTATGTCGTCTATTTTTTCGCCTACTGTAACAAGCTTTACAGGCACTTGCAGATCGTCGGTTATGCTGATAATTATTCCGCCCTTGGCTGTGCCGTCAAGCTTGGTAAGAATAATACCCGTTATATCAGCTACTTCGTTGAACTGTCTTGCCTGATTAACTGCGTTCTGTCCCGTTGTAGCGTCAAGCGCAAGCAGGACTTCGAGAGCGCAACCCTCTGCCTGCTGGTGAACTATACGGGATATCTTTTTCAGCTCGTCCATAAGGTTTTTCTTATTGTGAAGACGACCTGCGGTATCGCATATAACAACGTCAGCCTGTCTTGCCTTAGCCGCCACCAGTGCGTCAAATACCACGGAAGCAGGGTCCGAACCTTCGTTGTGCTTGATTATGTCTACCCCTGCACGTTCTGTCCACACTTCGAGCTGGTCAATAGCAGCCGCTCTGAAAGTATCAGCCGCCGCAACGATAACCTTTTTGCCTTGTTTGTGAAGCTGATAAGCAAGCTTGCCGATAGTTGTTGTTTTGCCAACACCGTTTACACCGATAACCAGTATAACTGACGGTGTTGTTGACATATCGAGCTTCTGATCCTCACCGAGCATTTCTGTGATTATCTCTTTAAGCATATCCTTGATTTTTTCAGGCTCTTTAACGCCCTCCTGCTTGACTTTCTGTCTGAGCTTATCGCATATCTTTTCAGAAGTTGTAACACCGATATCGCAGAGGATAAGCGTTTCTTCAAGCTCCTCAAAAAGATCTTCATCTATTTTACTGAATGAATGGAGCAGACTTTCTATTCTGCCCATCATTGAGTCTTTAGTCTTTTTAAGACCATTTTTCAGCTTTTCAAAAAATCCCATTTCTTCACTCCTATTCAAGTTTCATTTGACGTGTTTCCGAAACGTCCATTTTAAGAAGCTTGGAAACACCCTTTTCTTGCATCGTTACTCCATACAGAACGTCAGCTTCTTCCATTGTTCCACGTCTGTGAGTAATGGTGATAAACTGTGTTTTATCTGTAAGGTGGTGCAGATATTGTGCATATTTACTTACGTTCACATCATCAAGCGCCGCTTCTATCTCATCGAGAAGACAGAAAGGCGATGGCGAAATTTTCAGGATTGCAAAATAAATTGCAATAGCCACCAGAGCCTGCTCTCCACCTGAAAGGGACATAAGGTTTGTTATGACCTTGCCTGGCGGCTGAACGTTTATCTCAATACCACATTCAAGTACATTGTTTGGATCTGTGAGAATAAGCTCGCACTGACCACCACCGAAAAGCTCGGTGAAAATTTTCTTGAAGTTCGCATTTATGCGGTCAAAGCTGTCGGTGAACATATTCTTCATATTTTCTGTCAAATCCTCGATTAGTTTTTCAAGTTCTGTTTTTGACGTATTTACGTCATTAAGCTGACCTGTGAGAAATTCGTGTCGCTGTGACACTTCTGCATATTCCTCTATAGCTCCAAGGTTTACGCTTCCAAGATTTCTTATCTTTCCACGAAGTTCGTTGAGTCGCCTGTTAGCTACCGTTATATCCACAATATCCTCGGCTATCTCTGCAGCGTCGCTTCTGGTAAGCTCATAATCGTCCCAAAGCTGTGCCACAAGCTTATCAAAGCCTGCAGTAACAGATTTTTTCTGTTCTTCCGCTCTTGTAAGCTGACCTGAAAGTGTTTCCTTCTCGTCCATTTTGTGCTTCTGCTTGGTGCGAAGTTTGTTTGCTGCATTGTCAAGCTCAATATGCTCACGCTGAGCCTGCTCCGCCATTTTCTGTGCAGCGGCTATCTTTTCGTCAGCACCGCTGAGTTCCTGTTTGGTCTGAAAAATAAGCTCTTTCTTCTCGGCTATTTTCTTTTCACACTCGGAGATATTATCATTCAACTTGCCGCTGTCAGTATCACTGTCGCCGATAGTTTCTTCAAGCTGTGATATTGAAAGCTTGCAGGCATCAAGGTCTTTGGATAACTCTGCCGCCATTATCTTCATTTGCGAAAGCTCTTCGCTGAGCTGTTCACGCTTATTTTTAAGTTCTGCCTGCTCGTTCTGAGAGTCGGCAAGCTTGGCTTCATTATCTGATATCTCAGCTTCGATCTCTGAAAGTTCAGTCTGAGCCTTGTCGATATCTCCGCTTACTATCTTGTATTTATTTTTCAGCGTTTCGATAAATGTTTCTATCTCATCAAGCTTGTTTTCATAGTCAGAATAATACTCTGAAACACGCTTTATTTCCATTTCAAAACGGAGTATATCGCTGTTTACCTGTGAAAGCTTTTCCCTTAGTCCCTCGGTATCAGCGGTGTATTTTGAAACCTCTTGATTTAGCTTCTCAACCTGCTGTTTAAGCTCTGTAAAGGAGTTTTCAAGTGCTGTTTTCTTTTTAGCAAGTGCTTCCGCTTCATTTTTTCTTGTAAGCAGACCTGTCTGTTTGGAAACGCTTCCTCCTGTGAATGAGCCGCCCGCGTTTATCACCTGTCCGTCCAGGGTAACGATGCGGAATTTATAGCCGTATTTCTTTGCGATAAGGGTTGCACTATCGATATCCTCTGCTATACATATCCTGCCTAAAAGGCTGTTGATTACGCCCTCAAACTGGCTGTCATACTTAACAAGCTCACAGCCTAGAGCCACAAAGCCGTCCTCATTTTCAAGTTGCGGCATATTTAGCCTGTTTCCTCGAACTGATGTAACAGGCAGAAATGTTGCACGGCCTGCTCTGTTCTCTTTCAGAAGCCTGATACCTCTCTTAGCAGAGTCCTCATTGTTTACGACAATATTCTGAAGTGCCCCACCCAACGCAGTTTCAATGGCTACAGAGTATTTTGTTTCAACAGATATAAGCTGAGAAACAGTACCGCAAATGCCGCTTATCCTACCCTGCTGTGAGGCTTTCATTATGTGCTTTACGCTGAACTGAAAGCCCTCCATGGAGTTTTCAAGGTCGGCTATAGTCTTTATCCTGTTCTCAACGTCACGGAGCTGTATTTCCGTATCTGTGAGATTTTTGCGACATTCTGAAAGCTTTGTGTTTCTAGTTTCAAGAAGCTTTGCAAGTCCGCTCATGCGGTTTGTAAGCTCCTGCTTGTTTTCGTCAGCTTTGCTTTTTGATTCACGCAGTTCCTTTAATTCCTTAGAAGAAAGTTTTGAATGTTCTTCAAGCTGTTTTTTTCTTTCAAGAGAATTTTCGATCTGCTCATCAATATCCGAAAGGTTGTTTTTAGCATTTTCAAGTCTGAATGAAACTTCCGACTTTTTCATGTAAAGCTCATTTATAAAGCTTCCAGCTTCACTTACCGACTTGTCAGATAATGCAGTTTTATCAATAAGCTCAGAAAGCTCTTTTTCCTTACACTCTACAGCTTCCTGCTGCTTTGCTTTTTTCTCGTCGAGTTCTTCAAGCTCCTGTCTGCGTGTTTTCAGCTCAGCCTCAAGATAGTATTTTGATGAGTTGGACTCACTTATCTGCTCTTTAAGCTTCAAAATATTATCTTCAAGGTGAGAAATATCATTCTCATATACTGCGATCTTTGACAGTGCCTGAGAGTTTTCAAGCTCCACCTGATGTATCTGATTTTTGTAGCTGTCAGCAAGCTCAGATTTTTCAGCGCTCTTTGCAAAGCTGTCATTTATATCATCTTCAATGCTTTCAAGCTCCTGCGTGATGACCTCGTACTCTTTTTTTACAGCAGAAAGCTTCTCCTCATAACCTGCTATTTGGCTCATATACTCGTTGAGCTTATGCACCCATACGGAGACTTCCAGCTTTCTCTTTTCTTCATCAAGGACTCTGAACTTCTCCGCCTTTTCAGCCTGCGCTTTAAGCGGACCTATTCGTCCTTCTATCTCTCCCATGATGTCATTGATACGAGAGAGATTATCCTCAGCCGCCGCAAGTTTTTTTTCGGCTTCTTTTTTCTTTGAACGGAATTTTGAAATGCCTGCCGCTTCTTCAAATATCTCACGGCGGTCATTGGATTTTCCGTTTACGATATCTGCTATCCTGCCCTGACCGATTATCGAATAACCGTCCCTGCCAAGACCGGTGTCCATAAACAGTTCCACGATATCCTTTAAATTTACTTCTTTACCGTTTATCATGTAAAAGCTGTCACCATTGCGGTAAAGCTTTCGTGATACTGACACGGTGTCGCTGTCATATTCAAGTGCACCGTCCTCGTTGTCTATGGTGATAGTTACCTGAGCAAAAGGCGCTTTTGGTCTAGTTTGAGTGCCGTGAAAAATAACGCCTGCCATTTTTTCACCTCTCAGGGCTTTGGAAGATTGCTCGCCCATTACCCAGCGCATAGCGTCACCGATATTACTCTTGCCTGATCCGTTAGGACCGACAACTGCGGTGATACCCTTATTGAATTTCAGCTCTATTTTATCTGGAAAAGACTTAAAGCCCTGCAATTCAAGTGATTTAAGATACATTATTTTTCACCACCCCTCATTATGATTTCGTTTATCTTTATTTTATCGCTGCCCTCGTGACCTACAATTTTTATATTGACACCAAGATCTTTGAAATATTCTATATTAGCTTTTTTCTGACCTATTGCCTTGCTTATCTGCCTTTTTGGTACAGATATCACAACGGAAGCTATATCGCTTATATTGCCATGCTTTCCAAGCTCCTCTGCTATAAGCCTGCGGTAATTTCTGCCTTCGCAAAGTTCACGGAATGCAGGGTGATAAAATCCGCCCAACATTTGCTCCTCCACAACCTCGCTTGCGTGCAGACCAAGCTTTATAACATCTATACCAAGTTTGTCGGCTTCTGTGAGCAGATAAGAACAGATTTTCACTACCTCGTCAAAGTCCATAGGCTTATATTCGCCACTTTTGTAAAGCTCTCCGAGCCTTGTACCATTAAGGATAACAACGGGATAGATGCGCACTGTTTTAGGAGACAGCGCCGCTATCTTCGACCAAGTTTCCAGCTCAGTTTCACGGTTGCTTTTATAAAGTCCTATCATCATTTGCAGACCAAGGTCAAAGCAACCATAGCTTTTTATAAGCTTTGCAGCGTTTTCGACGTCCTGAACAGTATGTCCACGCTCGTTGGCTTCAAGAACAACATCTGACATAGACTGTGCGCCAAGCTCGATAGCCGTAACGTGATTATCTCTGAGAATGTCAAGTATCTCAGTGCTGATATAGTCAGGTCTGGTGGATATCCTGATACCCTTGAATTTGTCGTTGCCTATAAACTCCTGTGCTGCACCAAGAAGTTCGAGCATATATTCTCTCGGCACTGCTGTAAAGCTACCACCGAAAAAGGCTATCTCCGTCTGTGAAACGTCCTTGACTTCGTTCATTGCCTGTGTGCAGATACGCTTAACATCATCAGCGTGCGGTATCTTCTCTGTACCAGTTATGGTGCGCTGATTGCAGAACGCACACATATGCGGACAGCCTATATGCGGCACGAAGACAGATATATTACTGTGCCCCATAGCCCATTAGTTCCAATGCTTCTTTAGCCGCCAACTGTTCAGCGGTCTTTTTCGATCTGCCTGTACCCTCGCCGATAACATTCGTATTCAAAAGTACCTGAACAGTAAATTTCTTATTATGGTCAGGACCTGACTCGCCTTTAAGATGATATTCTATTCTCTCCTCAGGATTTTTCTGGATTATCTCCTGAAGAATAGTCTTGTAATCATGGAAAACAACTCCATCAGGCGTGATATTTTCAGGTATGAATGAAAGTATATATTTTGAAACAGGCTCGATACCACCGTCAAGATAAATTGCAGCGATAACTGCTTCAAAAGCGTCTGAAATAATTGACGGTCTTTCTCTGCCGCCGGTTATCTCTTCGCCCTTCCCGAGAAAGATATACTTGCCAAGTTCTATTTTTTTTGAGAACTCAAACAGTGCTTTTTCGCACACAAGTGAAGCTCTCATTTTTGTCAGCTCGCCCTCAGGCATATGCTTGTAATGCTCGAAAATGTGATCTGACACAACTATAGAAAGCACTGAATCTCCAAGAAATTCAAGCCTTTCATTGCTGTTTCTTGCCTTCTTGTTTTCATTTGCAAATGATGAATGGGAAAGAGCTTCGTAAAGGAGCTTTTCGTCTTTGAATTGATAACCTATTCTTTCCTGAAACTCTTTAAGAGCCTTTTGCTCGTCCATTATAACATCTCCTGTTTGCTTTTCAACTGCTCGATAGCAGTTGTGATCTCGTCTATCACATTAGTTTCAGTAAATTGTTTTGCTTGTCTGATAGCGTTATAGAATGCTCTTGCATTTGATGAGCCATGTGCCTTGATAACAGGCTTTGCAGTACCAAGTAGAGGCGCTCCGCCATACTCAGAGTAATCTACCTTTTTCTTGAATTCTTTAACGTTCTTCATTACCATAAGAGCAGCGATCTTTGACTTTGTATCCTTAGTCAGAAGCGTTTTAAGCTCCCCTGAGAAGAATTTTGCCATGCCCTCGTAAAGCTTGAGCATAAGGTTTCCGCAGAAGCCGTCAGCCACGCATACGTCACAATCGCCCATAGGAAGCTGTCTTGCTTCGATATTTCCAACAAAGTTTACAGGTGCGTTTTTCAACTGCTTGTAAGTTTCAAGCTCCAGCTCTCTGCCTTTTGACTCCTCTGCACCAATATTTGCAAGACCTACTCTTGGTGACTCAACACCAAGTATCTTGTTCATATAAGCCGAACCCATTATTCCAAACTGAGTAAGCATTTCAGGGCGGCAGTCTGCGTTTGCACCGCTGTCAAGAAGCATCGTAGGCGTCGTTGCCGTAGGAAGTATTGTTGCAAGAGCTGGTCTTTTGATGCCCTTTATTCTCTTTACGATAAACGTTGCTCCAACTACAAGTGCGCCTGTTGAGCCAGCTGAAACGAAAGCGTCGCCCTCGCCGTCTGCAAGCATTTTCATGCCCACAGCCATTGAACAATCCTTTTTGCCCTTGATGACCTCTGTAGGCTCTTCACATATCTCGATAACAGTATCAGCGTGCTTGATATGTAAAGCTGTGATATCAAGTCCGTTTTCCTGTGCACATTTTTTTATTTTTTCTTCATCACCAACAAGAGTAACGTCAACACCGAAATCTTTCTGTGCGTCAATTGAACCTTTTATGACTTCGAGAGGTGCGTTATCTCCGCCGAAAGCGTCAATTACTATGTTCATAACATTCTCCTTAAAATTCCTCAATAGCCTTGTCAAGGTCTGCAAGACCCATTTCAGCTATCATCTTATATTTCAGTTTCTTATCTCTTATACGTTCAGGCAGCTCAGGCAGGATACCCATATTACATCCCATAGGCTGGAACTTCTCCACAGTAGGATCGCTTATATACTTTGAAAGCGCACCCAGCATTGTGGTATCAGGCAAGGTAACCGCAGGCTTGCCCTGCAAACGTCTTGCCATGCTCAACCCTGCAAAAATTCCGCTTGCCGCCGATTCGATATATCCCTCAACGCCTGTCATTTGACCTGCAAAATAAAGGTTTTCTCTATCTCGCATATTAAACTGCGGATTTAAGAGCTTAGGCGAATTAATGAAAGTGTTTCTATGCATAACTCCATAGCGTATAAATTCTGCATTTTCAAGTCCTGTGATAAGAGAAAATACTCTTTTCTGCTCACCAAATTTAAGGTTTGTCTGAAAGCCCACAAGGTTATACAGACTTCCCTCTGCGTTCTCTGCACGAAGCTGAACGACGGCATAAGGTCTATTGCCTGTTCGTGGGTCTGTCAATCCCACAGGCTTCAATGGTCCAAAACGCATTGTGTCCTCTCCTCTTTTGGCAAGGACCTCAACCGGCATACAGCCTTCATACACCTTGAACCCGTCCTTTGAAAAGTGCTCCTTATCAAAATCATGGAGCGGAGCGGATTCCGCATTGATAAGTTCATTATAGAACCTGAGATATTCTTCCTTATTCATAGGGCAGTTGATATAATCAGCTTCTCCCTTGCCATATCTCGATGCAAAGAAAACCTTATCTTTATCAAGACTTTCATATGTGACGATAGGTGCGGCGGCATCATGAAAATACAGATAATCACCGCATATTTTGCCGATACTCTCTGCAAGCCCATCGCTTGTAAGAGGACCTGTTGCGATTATAACATCGCCATCAGGTATATCTGTGACTTCTTCCTCGATAACAGTGATGTGAGGATTTTCCATTATCTTTGCCGTGACCATATCGGAAAACTTTTTCCTATCAACAGCAAGTGCTCCGCCTGCTGATACCTTAGTTTCAGCTGCACATTCCATTGTGACAGAGCCAAGCCTGCGCATTTCCTCTTTTAGCATACCTGCGGCTGAATCTATTCTGTCCGCTTTCAATGAATTTGAGCAGACAAGCTCTGCAAAGCCCTTATATTTATGGGCAGGCGTAAATTTTTTCGGCTTCATTTCATAAAGCTCAACGTCTATCCCTGCTTGGGCTAACTGCCACGCAGCTTCACAGCCTGCAAGTCCTGCACCTATTACCTTAACCGCCATTAGATAAATTCCTTTCATATCCGCAATCAGGCTTATGGCAAATGAGTATTCCGTTCTTTCCGCCTTTCTGGAAAAGCGTACTGCCACACTTAGGGCATTTCTCTTCGGTAGGAACGTCCCATGTCATGAACTTGCACTCAGGATTGTCCTCACAGCCGTAATATTTCTTGCCCTTTTTAGACTTTTTGAGAAGCACTTTCTTTCCGCAGTAAGGGCAAATTCCGCCTGTTTCCTGAACTATTTTCTTGGTATTCTTGCACTCAGGAAAACCTGAGCAAGCCATAAATTTGCCATATCTGCCTATCTTTATTACCATAGGTTTGCCGCAAAGCTCGCACACCTGATCTGTTTCTTCGTCAGGCACTTTGATACGCTTCCCGTCCATGGCTTCCTCGGCTTCAGTCAATTCCTCGTCAAAGTTACCATAAAAGTCCTGCAAAGTTTTTACCCAGCTTTTTTTGCCACTTTCAACCTCATCAAGAGATTTCTCCATGTTTGCAGTAAACTTAACATCAACTATTTTATCAAAATGCTCGCTCATAAGCTGGTTTGTTACTTCACCAAGAGAAGTCGGCTTAAGCTGTTTTCCGTCACGCTCAACATAATTTCTGTTTATTATGGTTGTAATAGTTGGAACATAAGTCGAAGGTCTGCCGATGCCTGTTTCCTCAAACGCCTTTACGAGGGTCGCTTCTGTGTATCTTGCAGGAGGCTGAGTGAAATGCTGATTTCCCTCAAGGTTACGCACCTTTATTGAGTCACCGGATTTTATTGGAGGAAGCACGTTTTTCTTTTCACCCTCATCGTCTTTAGCCTCTTCATAAAGAACAGTAAATCCGTCGAACTTTACAGAATAGCCTGTTGCCTTGAAGTTACAACCGTTTGCAGAGATATCAACAGAAACAGTGTCCATAAGGCAGTTTGACATCTGAGAAGCTATAAATCTCTCCCAAATGAGTTTATAAAGCTTGTACTGATCACTCGTCACTCCGCTTGCCTTTACCATATCAGGTGTTACCTCTGGGTGTGTTGGTCGGATGGCTTCGTGAGCGTCCTGAGCGTTGCCCTTAGTTTTATATTTTTTCGGTGTGTCAGGGATATACTTATCGCCATATTTTTTTCTGATAAAATCATATGCCGCTGCTCTTGCTTCATCAGAAATTCTAAGGCTGTCGGTACGCATATAGGTGATAAGACCTGTCTGACCCATATCGTTTATCTCAACACCCTCATAAAGCTCCTGAGCGGTTTTCATCGTTCTTCTCGCCTGAAAGCTGAGACGTCTTGACGCTTCCTGCTGTAAAGTCGAGGTGGTGAATGGGGCGGCAGGAGATTTTCTGTGAACGCTCTTTTTTACCTTGTCGATAACAAACTCGGCACCCTCAAGTCTTTTCAGTATCTCGTCAGCCTGCTCTTTATTTTTCAACTCTGGCTTTTCTCCGTCAACTGTATTAAGCTTTGCGGCAAAGGTCTTTCTTTCACCGTTTGCAGAAAATTTTCCGTCAATGGACCAATATTCCTGAGATACAAATGCCCTTATCTCGTTTTCTCTGTCGCATATCATTTTAACTGCGACAGACTGAACTCTGCCCGCTGAAAGTCCTTTTCTTATCTTTCTCCAAAGAAAAGGTGAAAGCTTATAGCCCACAAGTCTGTCAAGGATACGTCTTGCCTGCTGTGCATTAACAAGGTTTATATCAATAGAACGCGGGTGGCTCATTCCAGCTTTGATACCGGTTTCAGTAAGTTCGTTGAAAGTTACTCGGTTTTTATCATTCAGGTCAAGACCCAAAAGCAATGCAAGATGCCATGAAATGGCTTCTCCCTCTCGGTCAGGGTCTCCTGCAAGATAAACATGGTCGCTTTTCTTTGCAAGCTTTTTTATATCTTTTATAACGCCCTCTTTGTCTTTTATATTGACATATTTAGGTTCAAAATTATTATCTATATCGACGCCCAGCTTTGATTTTGGCAGGTCACGGACATGACCCTTTGAAGCCACGACTTCATAATCATCGCTAAGATAACGCTTAATTGTTTTTATCTTCGTTGGTGACTCAACTATGATCAAATTAGACAAATCTATTCTCCATTCTTAATATATATTAAAGTCCAAACATTTTGCCCGGATATGACTTAACAGTGCCATAAAGTTCAAGCTCCGTTAGCTGTGCAAGCACATCAGAGATATCCATACTAAGCTTTGCAGCTATCTCGTCCACAAGCATATTTCCGCTTTTTAACAGTTTGCAAATGCTCTTTTGTGTGTCATCAAGCCCTGACAGATCAGGCTCAGGTGTTGGCTTTACCACTTCTGTTTCAGAAACAGACTTGCTGTCAGGCACTTTTCTTTTGCTTTTTCTGTGCTTCACTGTCTTAGGCTCGCCATTGTTAAGTATAGCAGAATCCTCAGCAGGAAGCGTGAACTCTCCCAGGCTTTCCACAAGTCTAAGAGATTGATACCTTTCATTGCCAAGCGAATACACTATATCCTCTGCGCCGAACACAGGTTGACACTCATTTCTTATGAGATCACGTTGTCCGAAATATCGACTGTCATAGATATCATGTGGCGGTACTACAAATACCTGTTTTCCTTGAGATATGGCGTGATTGACATTATCAAGACCATGACTTTCCTTGCTACACTCAGTAAAAAGCACTGCATTTGAAAGTCCTGTAAGAATCCTATTGCGATTCACAAAAGCATTTCCAAATGGTTTATAACCCGGAAAATACTCTGATATTACTACTCCATTCTCAGCGATCTGTTTTTTTAGCTCGTTACTTCCATTAGGGTAATCACAATCAAGAGCTGTGCCACACACAGCTATAGGTCTACTATTATTTTCAATAGCTACCCTGTTAGCGATCTGATCTATACCGCCTGCAAACCCCGAAGCAAGCAGACAGTTTCTTCTTATAAGATCTGCGCAAATATGCTTCGTTATCTTTACAGAATATTCAGACGGCTCACGTGAGCCTACTACTGAAATAACGCATTTATCGTTTAAAAAGTCAAGGTTACCATAAGTATACAGAACAGCAGGTGGATTTGCGATCCGTTTAAGTCTGTCAGGATAGCCCTCACTTTCGTAACAATAAATATTTATGCCAAGCTCTTCACAGCGTTTTTTTATGATTTCTGCGTCTTTAAGACTATATTTTCCTATCCTCTGCAGCTCTTTATCATTAAGTCCGTTGACCATATGATCATCAAGTGCAGTCATGAACTCAACTATATCATCATAATTTGCAGAAACTTCCCATATACGTTTGCTCGATGGAGTGAAAATCAGAACCGCTCTTATCCACAATAAAAGTCTTTCTTTATCCATGACTGCCACCTCGAAACATTTCCCACAAAATGATTGTGCCTGCGCAAGCAGCATTAAGTGATTCTATGTTGCCGTGCATAGAAATAGTCACACGATTTTTACAAATGTCTGAATGTTCTTTAGGCAAACCTTTGCCCTCGTTTCCTATTACAACAGCACACGGTCTATCAAAATCAAATTCTGTGATATTTTCACCGTTTCTGACAACTGCAGCATTTGTAACGATACCAAGCTCATCAAAAAGCGTTGCGACGTTCAGAAAATTATCCACTACAAAAAGATCAAGTCTTGTAGTACTTCCCATAGCGGAACGAACCACCTTTGGGTTATACAGATCAACGCAATTATCTGTCATAACTACTCCACTAACGCCTACGGCATCGGCAGTTCTTAGAAGCGTACCCAAATTACCTGGGTCCTGTAAATTATCAAGCACGAGATACTTCCCGTTTTTGTCAATATTCTCAGCCACAAAAGGCAAATCGACCTTAAAAACGATCATATAAATGCCCTGAGAGTTTCCCTCATCTGTCATTTTTTTCGCAAGCTCATCAGATATTTCAAAAACATCTTCAGGTCTTGTGCACGAGAAAAGACTATCGGTTTTAAGTGTATTTTTATATTTAGTCAAGGCCGTTTGAGTATAGAAAACAGAATGGACTTTTATTCTTCCGCACACAGCTTCATAAGCGGTGTCAACGCAGTTTCTTGCACCTTCAACAGCAAACAATCCATGTTCTTCCCTAGCTTTTTTTGATGACAGAAGCTTTCTGAAAAGCTTCACTCTAGGATTATCTTTACTATTAATATGCAAACTGCGTCACCTCTTATTCTGAAAATTTAATCATTTAGTTGCCAAATGCGTCATATATGGTGTTGCCTTAATATACAACAAAACACGCAGGTTACAAGAACGTGCGTGTTTTTGACTATTAAAGAGCAGCCTTCGCCTTTTCTGCAATCGCTGTGAAACCAGCAGGATCGCTGATAGCTATTTCGGAGAGCATCTTTCTGTTAAGATTGATACCAGCTTTGTTTACGCCGTTCATGAATGTTGAATAATTCATACCGTTCATTTTAGCAGCTGCTGAAATTCTTGTGATCCAAAGCTTTCTGAAGTCTCTCTTCTTCTGCTTTCTTCCAATGTATGCATACTGACCTGACTTCATTACAGCCTGTTTAGCCATTTTGAAGTGCTTGCTCTTGACACCAAAGTATCCCTTAGCAAGCTTCAGAGTCTTATTTCTTCTCTTACGAGTCATCATTGCTCCCTTTACACGAGCCATAGTTATTACCTCCTGAAATTTTTAAAATTTGTTTTCCCTACAACTCGTTTATTTGTAAGGGATAAGAGCCTTTACGTTCTTGATGTTGGTATCATCTGCATAAGCTGCACCACGCAGGATTCTCTTACGCTTGTGATCCTTCTGAGTAAGTCTGTGTCTTTTGTTTGTGTGCTGGAACTTAACCTTACCGCTACCGGTAACACTGAAACGCTTCTTAGCACCAGAATGTGTTTTGATCTTTGGCATTGTATTTATCCTCCTTATTATTTTACTTGTTTACTTTCGGAGAAACGAACATCACAAGACTGCGTCCCTCCATTTTTGATGGCTTGTCAACAACGCCGGCTTCAGAGATAGCGTCTTTGAATTTTGCAAGAAGTTCTTCACCGAACTGTGGATGAGCCAAAGTTCTTTTCTTGAACCTTACAGAAACTTTTATCTTATCTCCTCCGTTAAGGAATTTAACAGCCTGATTGACCTTTACATTAAAATCATGAGTGTCGATCGTAGATGACATTCTAACTTCCTTGATCTCGATAACTTTCTGATTTTTCTTTGCTTCCTTCGCACGCTTTGTCTGTTCAAAACAGAACTTGCCATAATCCATGATACGGCATACAGGCGGAGTTGCCTGAGGAGCGATCTTTACAAGATCAAGATCTTTCTCAAATGCAATTTTAAGAGCCTCGTCAGCACTTAAAATACCAAGCTGATTTCCGTCAACGTCTATGACCCTGAGTTCTTTATCACGGATCTCTTCGTTGATCTGATGTTCCCTGTTGCTAATGACGCAGCACCTCCAAAAATAAAATAAAACGGGCACAGAACTGATCCGTACCCGCATAAAATCACATTGATATGCAAATTCATGTTGACCTTTTTACTACAGAAAACTGCGCTTAAGGTGAGAACGGACATTGTTCTGCTTTGTTTACCATGATATTATACTACACTTTTACCCACTTGTCAATACCTTTTCTCAAATTATTTCAAAAAAATATTATCAAAGCTCTCTACATATCATTATATCACATTCAGAGCTTGATTTCAACCCCTTTTCTCAACCAGAATGAATAAATATAACAGCTTTTTATTTTCTCTCCGAGTATCATCTCAAACGATGCTTTATACAGTGCAAGCTGTGTTTTATAGCCCATAAGCTGTGACAAATCATTAAATCTGTCAGTTTTATAATCAACGATAACATATCCGTCAGGCTCGTGGAAGATACAATCAGCGATACCTTGAAGCATACCGCTGTTACCATTATATTCAGGAAGATTTTCACTTAAGTCAAGATCGCTCATTGAAACAAGAAACTTCTTTTCACGCATCACATTATCGGAATTTTTCACACGCTCATAAAAATCAGATCTAAAGAATGCTTCAAGTGCTTCAACATAAACTCCGTCAGCTTCTTTCTGGCTGAAGTACCCCTGATTCACAAGACGTTCAAGCTCTGTTTTTACGCTTTCATGTGCCTTATCATAGTCCGATAACTCCATAAATTTGTGGGTAAAAGTTCCCTTTTCCGCTGCTGATAGTTTATCAAACTCATCATCAAGCCGTGGAAGACTAGGATAAAACTCAGGTTCGGTTTTCTCTGTCTGCTTCTCTTTTTCAGCCGCAGTTATCTCCGTAACAGTAAGCTTTGCTGGTGTTGATACTCCTGACCAGTCATACTCAAATGCAAATTTGTCAAGAAGATTTCTAAGCATTGTTTTGTCCGCTTCTATTTCGCTAATAGTTGTATCTTCTTCCTGTGTCTGCTCTGTATTTTCAATGCCGTATTCATTATATATTATCTCAGGCTCAGGGTATTGGTCCCCGCTGACAGCTATATTATCAGTGCCAAGCCAAGATGTGAGTTGATCACCTGTTGAGTGAAGTACAAGCGCCATTGTTATCCAGTCAAGCATCGTTTCAGCGTCCGCCACAACATTTTCAAGAGAATCTCCCTGCTTTGAGTATATGTTTCTAAGCCTGTCAACTATTCCCACCTTACGTTCAATAACCTTCTCATATGTGGTATTGCTGTAAATAATCGGTGCATAGCTTACAAAAAGTCTTTCTTTTGCTCTTGTACATCCAACATAAAGCAGGCGGAGTTTTTCACTTTTTTCCTCTGCTTTTGATTTCTTTGAAAGCTTATCATAGTAAAGTGAAGTTTTTCTCATAAGTTTGCTGTTATCCATAAAACTGAAAGCAAAGCCCAGCTTGTTATGTGAACAGTAACCTTTGTCTTTCTTTATAAGCGGTATGTCAAGCTGACATAAAAATACAAATGGATATTCAAGACCTTTTGAAGCATGGTAGGTCTTTATGTAAACGGAATCTGAGCCCTCTGTTACCGTCATTGCCTGCTTAAAGGCTTTTTCATTTGAGGACACAGAGTCGATATATCTTAGAAAACCAGTTACGCCCTCCTGACTATTTTGCTCATAGGACGAAGCATATTCAAGAAGCAGACGAAGGTTTGCTCGCTTTTTATCAGAATCAAGATACAGCGAAACGATCCCCATAAGGTCGGTCATGTCGTATATTTTTCTTATGAGCCGTTCAAGACCCATGCTCATTGAAAGATAACGCAGGGAATTAATAAGCTTATTAAGCTCTATGCACTTATCCTGCAATGTTTTATTATTAAAGCTTATATGAGTAGCTTCCTTTTCGTGGCTGTCCTCAGCAGAAGCTGACGCCGCTACCACCTGATAGATATGGTCTTTCAGTTTGCTGTTAGGCTTCTTTGACTTTTCTGTTACTGCCGCCATTTCATCAGGTGTAAATCCCATGATAGGCGACATCATGATAGCTGTCATTGCAATATCGTTCATAGGATTGTCAATTACCCTGAGCATATTCAGCACAAGTGTTATCTCTCTTGACTTCATGTATCCGTTTGTATCCTCAGAATATGCTTTCAGACCTACTTCTTCAATGGCTTTTGCCATAAGGGTAATTTCATCATTCTTTTGAACAAGTATACAAAAATCTCCTGCACGGCATGGTCTTAGAGAGCCATGATCTTTGACTTCCTCACCGTTTTCAAGCATGTGCTTTATCTTTTGTGCTATTACTTTGTTCTCCACAGAATAGCCATTTGTCTTTTTGTAGTCCTTATCAAAAGGTATGAGCATTATTTCTGTAGGCTTGTTATTTTCATCATAAAGCTCACCGTATCGAAGTTCTTCATTTATATCATAATCCACCTGACCTGTGTGCTGTGTCATAAGATAGTGGAACAGAAAATTTACAAAATCAACCACAGACTCACGACTTCTGAAATTCTTGCTTAGCAAGATAGCCTCGAGCTGTTCGCTGTTTTCAGGTGCGGAAGCGTCATTTCTCGTTTTGCTGAAAAGTTCAGGATTTGAGAGTCTGAAACGATATATGGCCTGCTTTATATCGCCAACCACAAAAACATTTTTGCCCATGATATCCAAGTTATCAGAATCAGAAAGCGAGCGGAAAACAAGCTCCTGAAGATTATTCACGTCCTGAAACTCGTCTATGAAAATAAGCTCATATAGCCTGTTTCTGCGAATTTCCTCGCAAAGCTCCGTGCGAACAGGTCCATTCTCGGTATCTTTTACAAGCAATTCTCTCGCCATTATCTCAACGTCAGAAAAAGTAACGCCATTTCGTTCAAGCTTCATTTCTTGTGAGATCTTGTCTATATCTTCGCATACCCTGCACAGAACAGTAAATATTCTGTCAGATTCAAGCATATTTTCCTTCATGATTAGTTTGGTATTATTGAACATATCGGTAATTTTAGCTACGATATCTTTATATTTGTTTCTGTATGATGCACAGAAGGCATAATTGTCCTTGAACCTCATGCGAATATCATCGTCAAGTGATGCATTGAAAGCCTTGTTCGTGGGAAATCTTTTTATGGTGCTGAATTTCCAATCTGACTTAGCAATAGTATCTATATCGCCGCTTTCAAGAAGCTTTCTTAACCTATGAAGAAGTTCTCTGTCACTGTCGGCAGTTTCATTCATTTTGATATGTTTTATAAAAGGTATGCCTTCTATCTCTTTACGGCAGGCATATTCTTCAAAAACCTCATACATTGAAAATGCTTCTTTCAGCTTTGTTTGAGCTACACATATATTATCTTTTATAAAACTGTCAAAAATCTTATCATCAGTAAAGTTTTTATGTACCTCTGCTATCCAACGCTCAGGAAACGGCAGCGAACGCATGAATTTATAAAGATTGTCGGTGATTTCATTGAGAGTTTTATCCGCAAAAGCGTTTTTCAGCAGTTTGTAGCTTTCATAATCTTCTTCACAAAGCTTTTCATAAGCCTGCGTGATAGCTTCCTGCAAAATAAGATTTTGCACACTGTCATCAAGTATATCAAGACCTCCCTGAAAATCAAATTCATGTAGATTACTTTTCACAAGGTCAAGACAGAAAGAATTTATTGTAGATATCCTCGCAAGCTGGATAAGATTTTGCTGACTAAGCAACCACTTGTTTTCAGGGTCACGGCGAAGCTGTTCGTCAAAAGCACGGCTGAGTTTTTCTTTCATGCTTGAAGCGGCTTCTTTTGTGAATGTTACTGCAAGAAGTCTGTCGGCAGGTATTTTATTTTTTTCATCAGAAAGAAGTTGTATCATTCGTTCTATAAGCACTGTGGTTTTGCCGCTTCCTGCCGCCGCTGAAACTATAATGCCCTTGCCACGGTCACTAATGGCTCTTTCCTGCTCTTTGGTCCATTTTGTATCAGCCAATTATTTTTTTCTCCTTTCTGTGAGTTAGTTCTTCCATAAGTTTTTCTTCATAAACGCTGTCTTTCACGTCTGTAACGTCCTCTTGGTTTATCCTGCCGCAGATATCGTGAAAATCACAGTGCTTGCAGGCTTCCGCTACAGGTCTTGCCTGAATGTTTCCCTGGCAAAGCTGTTCACCAAATTGCGCCACTTTGCCTATAGCAAATTCTCTGAGCTTTGTAAAAAAGCCGTCTGGAACAGTGCCTGAAATGCCGTTGGTTTTAGAATATTTAAAAGGCGCATAGGCGTAATTTTCTTCTGAGCTGAAAGCTTCAGTGACAGCTTTTATATCAACGACTTTTCCTATAGGCTTGAAAGCGTTTAGCCGTGATCTGCTCTCGGCTTCTTCTACGTCAGCGTCGGCGGTCTGCTCGTATGTTTTAGGCTTGTTTCCTAGCGTGTAGTATACGATACCAGCCTGCTTCAATCCACCGTCTATATTCACTGGATTTTTGGTTTCAAGTAAAGCGGTAAGATACACGAACATCTGCAAATTAAGGCCATTGTAGAGCATTGAATATTTAAGGTCAATAGAGCCTGTTTTATAATCGATTATCCTCACATATTTTTCACCGTTCTCGTCCTCGAAAACGTCAACTCTGTCGATAATTCCCGTAAGGATTATCTTATCTCTGCCGTTTACGTCTATGATAAGTCTGTCTTCTCCTTCGGACTTGTCTATTTTGTATTCCAAAAGCGCAGGTCTGAATTTCGAGTGAAGAAGCTCATTCTGCATAAAACGAATGATATGCAGGATATTGCTTTCCATACGCTCCTGTAAAAATACAAATGACGGAGATTTTCCGAACATTCCACCAAGGCTTTCCTTTATATATTCGGTAACGTTTTTGTGGATATACTCTTTTATCTCATCATCTGAGAGAGTAAGGAAAGCTTTGTCAAAGCCTGTGCCGTCATCACCTTTACGCATTATCTTTTCAAGAAGCTGATGAATGATAAGTCCCCTGTTAAGCCCGTCGATATCTGCCTTTCTGACAGTTTTAAGACCAAGACCATACTTGCAGAAATAATTGAACGGGCATTTATAATATGTATCAAGCTGAGTAGGCGAGACCTTTGCAGGCTGTTCTGACATGAAAAGTTTTTCTGCTGTCTTTTCTTCAAGCTTATAGTCACCGTTTTCATGAAGATTCTTTGTTCGCATAAGTTTCTCGGCATATTCCTGCGATAACCCCAACACAGACCTAATCGCAGAAGTTGTAGCGTTTTTATCACGGGAATGTTCCATATATTTATAGTAAGCTGTCCTGAAAGAAGTGCAGTAAAAATCAAGCCCCATGTCCTGAGCTTTGGTATTGATTTTGCCGAACATTCCGTTAAGCTCGGAAACAAGCGCAGATGGGTGGTGAGCTTCTCCTACAAGGTCAGATTCTGAATAAAGCACATAGAGCTTTTCGTCTGCAAGAGTGAAAGCATTGTAACACACAAGCTTCTCTGTCTGAAAGGATTTTCTTGCACTGTGTGCAATATGGATATCGCTTCCCTCTAATATCATTTTTTCATTTTCTGTGATAAGTCCACCAGAGCTTAAAGACGCAGGAAATATGCCGTCGTTCACCTCAACAAGAAAGACAGCCTTTACGCCCTCAAGCCTTGAATGGCTCGGGTCGCATATCCTTACGCAGTCAAGTTTCTGCGGAGGACGTGAAACACTCATTTGCGAAAGCATGAGCTTGAAAAGCTCATAAAACTGTCTGAGGGAGATAACTTCGTCATTCATGCAGTCATAGACGGATTTGATAGCCGAAAGAACAGAGTTCCAAAGTTGTTTCAATCCTCTTGCCATTTCAAGCTGAGTTTCGTTATCCGAAGTTCCTGCCTTTTTTACTACAGAAAAGGTCTGCTGAGAAAGCTCAATGCTGCCGAGAAGATCATAAAGCCCACGGCACAGTTCCCCTGCTGTAACGTCTTTAACAAGTTTGCTTTTAAATGCTTCAAAAGGCTCGATTATCTTTCGTCTTGAGCAGTTTATTTTTTCAAGCTGTTTTTCGCTGAGATCACCTGCAACAGTAAAATCACTGAGCCACATATCACCATCAACGCTCCAGCGTATGCAATAGTCTTCCAGATTTGATATCTCGATATTCAGCATTGGAAAAAGCGGCGATTTTATGTATTTCAAAATATTGTCCGTGGAATACTTTCTTGAAAGCAAGCACTTGAAAAGCGAGTTCATATACCTCACCAGAGATGATGAAGAAACACTGTCACTGCAGTCTGAAAAATATGGTATCTCATATCTGTCAAACGTACCCTCAAAAACGGAAGCACAATCTTTAAGGTTTCTTGCAAGCAAAGCTATGTCACTGAATTTATAGCCTTTTTCTCTAACAAGCTCCCATATCTTTCCACTGACAAATTCACTTTCTTCGTAAATATCCGTTGCTGATATAACAGAGACATTTTCGCACTTTCCGACGTAAGGCTTTTTGCAGGTGTTGTAAATCTCTTTGCTCACATATTCAAGTTCACACGCTTTGAATAAGCTGTTGTGACACTCTATGGTGTTGACCTTGTAATTATGATCAGCGGAAATATCTGTTATCTGCTGCAACGTTTTAAGAGTATCAGCAAAAGGGTGATTTGCATATCTTCTAATGCTTTCATTGTCGATACATAGAGAGAACGTTATACTCTCGCACTGTGCGATACAAGCGTCAAGCATTTTAAGTTCATCAAAAGAGAAATCGTTGAAAGCGTCAACAAAAACTGTCATTCCACGGAAATATCCGTTTTCCTTCACCTGATCCACACTTCTTGCCATTGCCGACAGTGTATCCTGCATTCCTGCCTTTTCAAGCTCATCCATGTAAAAATCATAAAGCCTTGAGATATCAAAAAGTTTCATGGCAAGAGAGCCGCTCTGCTTCTCAGCAGCAAGAGCTAGATCCTGCGGTGTTATTCCGCTTTCACGAAACTGGCTCACAAGTTCGTTAAGTTCGGCTAAGAAACTGCCCTTTTCAAGACTCTTTTTATAAAACCGGATATCCTTGGTCTGCTTAAGACGTCTGACTGCCTTATACATAAGGATAGTGCGGACGTTATCATCGGCATTTTCTTTTACCCTACCGCCATAAAGCTTCTCTGTGAACTCAGCGATACGGTTAAAGCCTGCAGTCTGTATGACGTTGAAATCTGCCGCACCAAGGTGTTCATACAGTTTTTTATCATATTCAAAAGAAAACTGATCAGGTATTATGACCATGACCTGCTCGCCGTTTTTTACAGCAGACTTGATCTTATCTATGAAAACTTCGTCACGTCCACTGTGAGAGCCACCGCTTATAACTGTAACCATTGAATGAGCCTCCGTTATGATTGATATTTATATAATAACACGGCAAGGCTCAAAAGTCAATCGTACTTTTGATACAAGTACAAATAAATGTACACTTAGCTAAAAAGGCTTTTAATTATCTCGGCTATTTTAAAAGAAAACTTTATATCTTCCCTATTGCCGTCTATGACAGTTATACCACTGCCATTTTTATCGTTTTTTTCATCTGACATAACATTGCTCAAAACGAATGCTGCCCCAAGGTTTGATGAGGAAAAAGCAGCGGCTTTGATGCCTGCAGAGCTTACTGTAATGACAAATGAAATGATGATAGCTGTAACAAACTTTTTCATAAAAATGACCTCCCATAAATATCTGTTGTTCAGATTATGGGAGGTCATAGTTATTTTATTCAGTTTCCGAAAAATTTTCTTGCGATATCTACCGACTCTTTTGCGTCTTTTGCATAATAGTCAGCGCCTATCTGCTCTGCATAGTCAGCCGTTACCACCGCACCGCCTACTATTATCTTGCAGTCAACATTGTTTTCACGAAGAAGCTTAACTGTATTTTCCATGCTCACAAGAGTTGTTGTCATAAGCGCAGAAAGACCGATAAGATGAACGTCATTTTCTATTGCACAATCGACTACTGTCTGATAGTCAACGTCCTTGCCAAGGTCAATAACGTCATAACCATAGTTTTCAAGAAGTACCTTTACAATGTTCTTGCCGATATCGTGGATATCGCCCTTTACTGTTGCAAGGATTATCTTGCCCTTAGAAACGCTTTTTTTACCCGTTGACAGAATGTAATTTTTTATTACCTCAAAGCAAGCCTGTGCAGTGCCAGCTGTCTGGATAAGCTGTGGCAGGAAAAGCTTTCCCTTTTCAAATTCTGCACCAGCCTTATCAAGTGCTGGGATAAGCATATCGTTGACAATGTTCATGGCTTCTGTTTCCTGCAAAAGCTTTGCAGTAAGGTCAGCTGCTTCTTTCTTCAGACCATTTTCGATAGCATACGGCAAGTCTATCTCAGCTTTTGCGCCTGTTGCGGCAGGAGCAGTTTTTTTCTCGCCACCGTAGTGAGAAATAAAGTCAACAGAGTTTTTATCAATGTTTGTCAGAAGCTTGTAGGCACGAACAGTTGCCGTCATAGAATCAATATTAGGATTCATTATCGGCAGGTCAAGACCCTTTGTGAGCGCCATCATAAGAAAGTTGTGATTAACTATCTCTCTGCTAGGCAGACCAAAGCTGATATTCGATACACCAAGAACTGTTTTAAGTCCAAGCTCGTTCTTTACTCGTTCCACTGCATTTACTGTCTGCATAACATTTTCCTGCTCCGCAGAAGCGGTAAGAGTAAGGCAATCTATATACACATCTTCTTTTCCACGTTTCTCCA